>Ga0209211_10000289_pt1 | contig 110748 bp, 111 predicted proteins | sample RifGroA2_FD_183992 | JGI IMG/M metagenome (GOLD analysis project Ga0209211, IMG submission 183992) | Groundwater microbial communities from Rifle, Colorado, USA - Groundwater A2 (SPAdes) (version 2) | ecosystem: Environmental > Aquatic > Deep subsurface > Groundwater | place: Rifle, Colorado...
GAAATTACAATCCGCATGTGTATAAGCCGTTTGGGTTTAAGTTATCTGTTTATAAACAACCAAAGGATAAAAAAGTTTATCTTAATTTTGACAGTAAGATAGAGGAACAATTTATTGAATTTTTAGAAGAACATAAAGATAAGATTTTGTGGTGGTGGCAAAATGGGAATGAACATATGGCCTTGAATTTTGGCATTAAATATAATGGTGGCTCAACATTCCAGCCGGATTTTTTGGTGATGTTTAAAAACGGCAAGCTTGGCATATTTGACACGAAAGCGAGCGGGCAAAGAGAAGATGAAAATACGGCGAAAGCCGAGGCGTTGCAAAAATATATAAAAGAAGAAAACAAGAGAAAGAAAAAAGAAATTTTGACGGGCGGATTGGTAATTAAAGAGGGTGAGCATTTTAGAATCAACAGCGATGAGAAATATCAGCCGTTTAAATTGGCAACGGAAGTGAGGGAGAAAAGAGCGAATTATGGAGCCGGAACTAAAATCCGACAAGTCGGTTGGCAATATTTGGAGTTTTAAAATTATATATTAATCGTCAAATATCTTGATTCACTCTCCGAAAAAGTCCGAAAAATCCAAGCGTTGCAATCCGCCTCCGAAAAGGAATTGAAACTGTTGGAAAAGGGGATTTTAAGGGAGGCGTTTGATTTGTGATATAATTAAAAAAATTATGAACACGAAAATTCATAAAAAAGATTTTGACAAATGGAACACAATTAAAAAGGTTATAGACGATGCGGAAAACAAAAAGACATTTCACGAGCGAGAAATATGGTTTATCAAAATTGGCGAAAATATCGGTTTTGAGCAAAACGGGAAAGGGGAAGAATTTTTAAGACCAGTTGTTGTGTATAAAAAATTTTCCAAAAATGTCTTTTTGGGAATACCACTAACAAGAACAAACAAGGAGAGCAAGTTTTACAGCAGTTTTGTTTTTAAAGGTCAAATAAGCACGGCAATTTTATCCCAAATCAGATTATTTGATTCCAAAAGATTGTCTTATGCTACAGGAAGAATGAGCAAGGGCGATTACGGAAAATTAAAAGAAAAACTCATTGAATTGATTCAATGAGTTTTTCCGGTTTTTACTCCCCGAAGGGAGGAAGGACTATGTGTCCATTTATGCCATTATATTACTTTTTATAAGTTTTGATGTCAAGCGAATGTGTTTTGTGTGTTTCCAATCCGCCTCCGAAAAAGAATTGAAACTGCTGGAAGGGGGGATTTTGATTTCCGCCCTCGCGGGAAAATTCTAACGCTTCGGCGAGATAAAAAGGCGTTTGATACAAATGTAGTATATAATAGTTTTATGTTATCTGAAGAAAACATCAAGAAAGAAGCTATTGATTTTGTAAAAAATAAGGAAAATGTAAAAAAACTTATCCAAGAGTTTGCTGATATCAAAAAAATAACTCCTGACACAACCCCTGTTTCGGTCTTTATGGCTGGATCGCCCGGTGCCGGAAAAACGGAATTTTCGAAAGAGTTGATTAATGTTATTTGGGATAATAACATTAATCTTGTGGCGCGTATTGATGCCGATGAAATTAGAAACAAACTGCCCGGCTATCTAGGCGGCAATGCGTATTTATTTCAAGGAGCAGTTTCAATAGCGGTCGAAAAAATTCATGACAGTGCTCTTAAAAATAAGCAGAATTTCATTCTTGACGGCACTCTATCAAATTTTGAAAAAGCAAAAGATAATATTGAGCGATCTTTAAAAAAAGGCCGAACTGTTTTTATTTTTTATATTTATCAGGACCCGCTTGTTGCGTGGGAATTTACAGTTCGCCGAGAAGAAAAAGATGGCCGCAGAATATTGAAAAAAATTTTTATTGAACAATTTATTTCAGCTAAACGAGTTGTAGACAAACTAAAAGAATGTTTTGGAGAAAAAATTACGGTTTATCTTGTAGAAAAAGATTTTAAAAATCAAGTAATTCAGTTTAAAGAAAATGTAGATAAAATTGACAGTTATATAAAATTAAAATATACTGAAAAGCAATTAAAAGAACTTATAAAAGGACATGAAATTATTTAATTTTTTATTCAAAAAAGGGGACAAAGCCAAATCTTCAAACAAGTTTTCGCGGTTTTTTCTTGAAACTTCAAGCAAAGAAAAAAAGAAAGTAATTATGGAAGCGGCTAGACGCGCAAATGAAGATCAAAGAAAATTATTTTACGAAAATACTCCCTCAAAAACTAAACCCGCTCACTAAAAACATTTTAAATAGAAAAAGCCCCCATTAAGGACGAACCTTAACAGGGTCTTTTTCGTAGTGAAATTATTATATTAGCCAATACAAAATATCTGTCAAGCCAATCAAAAAATCGTCAAATATCTTGATTCTCTCCCCGCCTTCGCTGTCTCCTTCGCCAGATGGCTACGGAGGACTGAAGAAAGCTACAGACGATCAAGCAATCGGAAACCGAAAAAGAATTGAAACTGCTGGAAAAGGGAATTTTAAAGGAAGCGTTTGGCGAATAAGGAAAAGTTTTTGTGTTATAATTGAAAATAAGAGAAATTTTTATGGATTTGCATGATTTAAAAAAGAAATTTATTCGTGATGAACTCGGGATTATGGAGGAGTATGGAAGAATTTTTTCCTTTGTAGATTTTTCTAATGTAAATAAGTGGTTTGAAAATGATAATCAAGACTGGAATAACAAATTGCTTGCTGACAATGATAAAATTTCAATAGACCTTAAAAAACTTAAATCATTCGCGGATGCTTTTAGTGAAAGAGTCAGAATATATTACGGCGAAGATCCTAAAAATGCGGGCTCGCTTAGTTTTACTTATGTAATGAGGAAGATATTCAGCAAACGAGATGTCCAAACAAAAGATCTACAAAAAATCAAACACTATTTTGAGCCGAATGAGCAAATGCCCGCAAAATATATTGCAACGGATAATGACGGTAAAAACTATATAGAAATTAGAAAATCTAATTTTGATGTGGAAATATCAGTAGATGCCATAAAAATGTTGGGGCATTACGACACTTTTTGTATTTTTTCAGGTGATGCTGATTTTGTTTATTTAAATAATTTTTTAAAAAAGAAAGGCAAGAAAATTATTATTGTAAAAGGAGGATTTATACTTGCCAAATTAAGGGAATCGGCTAATTTAATTATCAATGCTCAAAATATCAAAAAACATGTTGCCAAAATAACAAAACAAAGACCTGACTAGGTCAGGTCTTTGTGGATAGTTCTCCCGAATTAACCTCGGGCAGGTATTCATACATACTAGCAGTTATATGATAAAAAACAATAAGTAAATTGTGAATAACTAAAAAATATGTTGAAAAATAAGGATAATTATGGAAAATTTGAATAGGGCAGATTTTGAAAAATTGGTCAGAGAGGGGATAAGGTATATTCCGGAGAAGTTTTTGCGAAAATTGGACAATGTGGCGATTGTGATTGAAGACGAACCGACTCCAGCCCAGAAAAAGAAATTGAACATCCACTCCGGCTGGACGCTGTTGGGCTTATATGAAGGCGTGTCTCAGACAAGAAGGGGAGCAAATTACAATGCGGTGCTTCCGGATAAGATAACAATTTTCCAAAAACCGATTGAAAAAGAAGCGCGCGATGAAAAAGATTTGAAAGAAATAGTGAGAAACACCGTTTGGCACGAAATCGCCCACCATTTCGGAATGAGCGAAGCTCAAGCGCGCCAAGCTGAAATTAAAAGGCGGGAAAAATTGCGAATTTATAATAATTCTTTATAATACAGACAGAGCATTAAACAGCACTTTAACTTAACTTTTTTAAAAGAACAAGGAGGTGTTTATGATAGATCCTTTTGACTACTTTTGCGAAGAATTTTTTGATGATAATGATGTTTTAGAAATTTGTGAAAGATGTTTAAGGACAAGAATCGCATCTCTTATTTGGGCAAGACTTGATCAACATTTTTTGAAATTTTTTTTAGAAATAAAAAAAGAGCACACCTTAACAATGTGCCCGTTTTGTTTGCAAGAACAATACGAAAAGTCTTCACAGCTAAAAATCAATTAAAAGGAGAATCAAAAAATGAAAACACCGAAAATCTTGGGTAAAATTATGATTTTAAACTGGGAAGAGGTGTTTTGGCTGGGATGGGGTTTGGCTATGGCCGGATTAATATATTTTGCCAATTAAAATATAAACTTGGATTAAAGTGGAGTTAAAACGGCGCGCGAGAAGCTCGCCGTTTTTTTATTTACCGTCAAGACTTATTTTCTTTTTCGTATTTTATAACTTGACAAAAATTGGTTATTTTGCTTATATGTAATGGATTTTAAAAAGCACTTTTACATTTTACATATGGAAATCTGATATAGAAAGGAGGCGCAATTATACCTTGTGGATAATTGATGTTTATTTTTTATTTTAATCCGGTTTTTATGTAAGGAGACAAAAATGAAAATAAGAGGTTTTGGAGGAATTTTGGCTGTTGTTTGCATAACTACTATTGTAGGCATTGTGGGATGCGCCATGCATAGTCAGACCATGAAAACAGGTAATGGAGAAAACATTGCGACCTGGAAACTAACAAGTGATCAATGTTTTAAGGATCATCATTTGGTAAAAGTTGCATTAGAACGCAATAAGGAGAGCGGTTTTTATGGAGTGCAGGGAACATACATGAATGGGGTTGCCTTTAAAGCGCTTACAGAGGGAACAGTTTTTCCTGAGAATAGCAAAATAATACTCGCATTTTTTAGTTTTTCTGATAAAAACAAAGTAGTTTTACCAGGAGAAAAGATGTGGTCGGCAACGATGGAAAAAACAATGGCTGAAACAACTGGAAATTGGGTATACAGCAGTATTGATCACAAAAAATTGGAACCGAAATTTCCAGACCCTATTGATACCTGCTACATTGGGTGTCATAAGGCCAAAGAAAACAATGATTATGTTTTCTTGGAACATCCGCTAAATAAGCGATAGATACTATAGAGCAATCGTTTTTACGACGATTGCTCTATTTTTATTTTTCCTCTTCATTATCCAGACTTTTTTTCAGTTTAGCAAGCAAGGTAACAGTTTTTTTCTTTTCGGAAAAAGAGAGTATTTTTTCTTTTAAACTGTCGGATAAAGAGGGGAGTATCTTATCAATTTTTTTCTCGTCCGGCTCAAGAATTTCGTCCCATTTGCCGACGGGTTTCAAAATATCTTTTATCTTTTCCAAATCGTAAACATTTTTTTCTTTTACAGTTCTGGTCAGATAACCCTCATCGCCGAAAACTCTTTCCACTTTTTGTTCGTCCATAAAGCCATAGACAAAAGTTTTCAGCTCGTCCAACCGGTCGCTGTTTTGGCTGTTTTGGTCTTTCAACCGGAAATACTCGCCGATTATCCGATTAAGCTCTTCCTGATTCTTGATTTTATCTTTTTCGTTTTGCTTTCTGTAAAGATGTTTCCACATCGGGCACATTTGCCTGTATTCGCACCAGTCGCACAAAGGCGACGGGGTAGGAGGGAAGTTGTTGCCGTCTTTTATCTTTTCATTGATATCTCTGATAGTTTCCAAAACAAACTTCCTTGTTTCTTCCGCTTGCTCCAATGTTCGCGAAGTGGAAATTTTTTCTCCGTGCTTCAAAAAATAAAAACTTAATTTTATCTTGCTTGCGTCTATGTGCGGCCACTTTTTCATCAAGCCAAGTTGGTAGATGGACATCTGCAAGTCGCCGTCTATCTCTTTTTGGCCGGGCATTTTCCGCTTCGTTTTATAGTCTATGATTTCAAAACCGCCGTCAGTATTCTTGTCTATTCGGTCCATTATTCCGGATAAAGTGTGCTTTTCGCCGGTCTTGGGGTCGTCAATCTCAAACTCAAACCGGGATTCCATATCCACCACATTGTAATTCCACGAGGGATTGCTTTTGTAAAATTTTTCCAAAAGAGAAATGCCTTCTTTGTAATAAACGGTTTCCGCCGATGAATCCAAAGCTTCCGCGTCCATCGGCAATTTTTTCTGTTCCCAAACGGTTCGGAAAAAGTCTATAATCTGGTCCAGGGTGGGGTATAGCGGCCCCCTTTGGAACATAAACTTCAAGGAGGCATGGACAGACGAGCCGAACAAAGCGTCTATATTTTTTGGCGCTTTAATTTTGTCTATATTTTGATACTTATACTTCAGCGGGCAGTTTCTGAAGCATTCTATGCTGGAATAGGACGTTCGCATTTGTTTAATTTAATAATATGTGATAACATAAAAAATGGCAATTGCACTTTATATCTAAAATTTTTTAATGGCACGGGAGGATGCCTAATACGTGATTTTTATTTTTATTTTTTTATCTATCTAGCTAGTGGAGAAAGAAATAATATGAGAATAGTTAAATCAAGAAGGAAACGACACGGCAGAAGTAAAATCACGGGAAGAGGGGCATCTTTTAAGGCCTAACAGTTAACCAGTAAGGTAAATAATGGGGGCGAGGGAATAATATCCCATCGCCCCCGAAATTTTATATACCACGTCGCACAATATACCTTTTGCGACCTAGAACATACCTTTAACGAATTTAACCGCCGTCGTTATAAACCCCCACAGATAAGAAATATTTTCTTTAAAGACCGCGCTCTTGAAAACCGACTCCACTTTTATATTGAATGAGCTCAAGATAAACAACGCGATTATGATTATAATTATTATTTTTATAAAACCTTTATTCGTTTTCATTTAATTAACTATAAATATGATAATGGGTTCAAGTATGCGTTGTTTTTTGTTTTAACAGGCAGAATCATATTGGTCCCGCAAATTTTGCTTTTGTAAGACTTAATCTCTATTCCTTCGCTGGCGAAAACTCCGTAATGCAGATGGGGGCCGGTAGCGTATCCCGTATCTCCACTATAACCGACAAGCTGGCCTGTTTCAACCTGCTGGCCGCCGGACACCTTAATAATGGAAAGATGAGCGTATAAAGTGGAAAGATTGTTGGGATGTTTTATAAGAACCCACTTGCCGTAGGAAACTCCGTTGCAAGACTGGTCGGTGTTGCCCACGCCCGCCACTACACCCTCCTTGGAGGTCATTACCGGCGTTCCTATGGCCGCCCTGAAATCAACGCCGTTGTGCCCGCCTCCGTTATAAACAACAGGATTGGCTGTGGCAAATGCCGTATTGCCGAAATATTGGGTTATTTTCACGCTGACAAGCGGCCACTTCAACACGCCCAAGCCGGCTTTGGGCAAAGCGCTCGGGTCTATTTCCAGCCGAATTTGGTCTTCAAACTCCCTTATTTCATCCTCAAACGCTTTCTGTTTGGCGATTCTGTCCGCCAAAAGATTTTTATAAATCGCCTCTTTATTTTTGGTTTCGCCAAGAACTTTGTTTGTCTTGGTTTTGTTTATATCAACTAATTCTTTTTGGTCCACATATTGTCCGTTCAATTTTTCCGTATTTTTTTTGTAAACTTCCCTTTCCTTCTTTTTTTCTTCCAAGTCGGCCTTGTCTTCCTTCAAGCCGGCTAAGTTTGATTTTATTTCTTTCTGGAAATTATCCATTCGGTCTATATTGGAAAAAAAGTCGGAAAAAACATCCTCGGATATGATTATTTCCAAAGCATTGGCCGATTCGGCTTCATTTATGGCCCGGACAAACTCCCCCAAAGAATTTTTTTTCTCGGTTATGCCTTCAGCCTTCAAGCCTATTTGAAGATTTAATTTTTCTATATTCAGTTTGGCCGATTGGATTTGATTTTGAGTAAGCTTTATGTCCGCCGCTAATTTTTTGCCGGTAGCTTCAAGATTTTTTATCTTGCTTTTCAGGGTTGTAGTTTCTTTGGTTGTATTTTTTATTTCTTTTTGGTATTTTTCTATCTCTTCCTGAACTTGCTTGATTTGGTTTTTTCTTTCTTCTATTTTTTTATTCAAATCATCTATGGCGGAAGCGTAAGCGGAATTGGCAAATGGCCAAAAGCAAATGGTAAAAATGGTCAAAAGCGCGAGCTTGGCGGTTAAACCGCCAAGTGGCGGTTTAACCGCCAAGCGATGGATTTTAAATTTTTTCAACGGCATATTTTAATCTTTGGATTGTTTTTTCTTTGCCTAGAACTTCCGCCACGACAAACGGGTCTGGTGATTTTTCCAAGCCCGTCAAAGCGGCGCGCATCGGCCAAAGGACATTGCCCCTGCCCTCTTTTTCGGCGTAATCCCAAACCGCCTTTTTGATTTTATCGGCAACAAATTCACCCTCGCCCAATCCGTTCAAAAACTTGACAACTTCTTCCAAATGTTTCTTTGTTTTTTCAAGACTCTGTTCCTTTCTCCATAGCAATATTTCTTTGGCGTATTCCGGTTCTTTAAACAAAAAAGCCAATTCTACCTTTTTAAGCTCTCTAATATCCGATATTTTATTTATGCGGTCAACTATAATTGGCGTTATTTTTTTTACAAAAGTTTTATCTTGGATTTCCAATTCTTCCGCAATGCGAATTTCTAAATCCATCATCGGCAGTTTTTTTAGGTATTCCCTATTATACCAATCCAATCTTTCCATATTGAAGATGCCGGCGCTTTTTTGAATTCTTCCCAGCGAAAATTCTTTGACCAACTCTTCTTTGGAAAAAATTTCTCTCTCATCGCCCGGATTCCAGCCGATAAAGGCGATGAAATTTATTATCGCTTCCGGCAAGTAGCCCATATTCTTATATTCGCTTACAGAAACTGCTCCATGCCTTTTGGATAATTTGCTTTTGTCAGACGCTAAAATAAGCGGCAAGTGGGCGTAATTCGGAACATCAAACCCCAGCGCCTCTTGCAAAAGAATATGGCGAGGAGTGTTGGAGATATGGTCTTCTCCTCTTATAATATGCGTAACGCCCATCTCATAATCGTCCACCACGACGGTAAAATGGAAAAGTGGAGTGTCCAAATCTTTGGCGATGACAAAGTCGCCCACATCGTCGGTCTGCGTGGAAATTTCGCCCCGTATCAGGTCATTGAAAACGACTTTTTTGTTCGGGTTTTTAAACTTTATCGCCTTGCCGTCAAGATACGCCTTGTCCTCGTCTAAAAGTTTTTGCAGATATTTTTTATAAACTTCCGTCCTTTCGCTTTGCCGATGAAACTCGTCCCATTCCAAGCCGAGCCACTTCAAGCCGTTAGTTATGTCATCCTCGTATTGCTTCTCGGAACGAGTTTTATCTGTGTCCTCTATTCTTAAAATAAATTTACCGCCATTTTTTCTAGCGTATAAATAATTAAACAGCGCCGTTCTGGCCGAGCCGATATGAAACAAGCCTGTCGGCGACGGCGCGAAGCGAGCAACGACTGATTTTTGGGCTTTACTCATACTTTTTATATTCTAGCATATTTTCTCTGGATTTTTAAAATCAATTATGCTAAAACAATATCAGGGCTATTTAAAAATTTTATATCTTAAACTAAACTTTTTCAAAGGAAAAGGAGATGAGATGAGGCCGAAAAAATTTTGGTTAAGACGGGCTCATAAAATACCAACGAGGACAAATCATCGTGTTTTTAAAATACTGGAAAATATACAAAGGAGCCGCGGTTTTCAAACGGAAGAAAGATTTATGAGGGCGCTTGAAAACGGCAACGGCAGTAACCCCCATTGGTATAAAGGAGTTTCAAGGGGCACAGTAGAGCAAGACCAAAATAAAATAGATTGCGTTGTCCACACCGTTTTCGGAGACATTTTTGTTCAAATCAAAAGTTCCCAAGCGGGAGCGAATAAATTTTTAAACAAAATAAAAAAACAGCACCTTAAAATAGTCCTTTTGATAATAAAAAGCGACTACAACGAAGAAACAATAAGGTATATTTCTTTTCTTGCCATTGAGGAGAAAATTGATTCATTCAAAAAGCCGTCTTGCTAATCAGCAAGACGGCTTGAATTTTTTAATTATAAATATCCGTCTTTTCTTTTTGCCCGGTTTTGTTTTCGGGTTCCGGATGACAGACTCCGCCGGATAAAGATTGTTTTATTTTTTCTATATTTTCTTCTATTTTTTCCATTTTTTCTTCCATTTTGCTTACCACATTCATTTCCGCATCCAGTTCTTCTTTGGTCTTTTCTTCCATTTTCTTTTCTTTTTTCAGTCCGGACAAAATAATCCGGTCGCCGATAAAAAATGAAACAAACAATCCTGATACCAAAAGTATCACCACGCTGGCGCCTATTGAAATGGCTCCGTCAATGAAAGCCGTTTTGTCAAAAGGGTTGTTGTCAAAAACGGAAAGCGAATCCGCCACCATCCAGACTCCCCGCCAGAGAAGCACTAACCCCACCGCGCCAATAGTGGCGTAAAGCACCGGATATTTGCTTAGCTTTGACCTGGTCTTATCCTCCGTTCTGTCAAAAAATTTGAATATCTTTTTAAATATTTTCATATTATTCATTATATCACAAATCTTCGGCCAGAAGGATGTCTCTTTCTTTCCTTTTTATAGCACCTTCTCGCAAACTTTTGGAGTTTTTTCCGCTAATTACGCTTTTACCTGTCTTTTGTTCAATTTGTTTTCTAGCATTGCCGGCAATACCTCCGCCCTCACGAGCAATTTTTCTATTTTCATTAAAAGTTTCCGGTTTTTTAGTTTTGGAAATTTCAGTCGTGGAAGTTTCCGCCAACATATTCAAAACCAGTTCTAAATTGGTCATATTATCCCGCAGGTTTTCTTTTTTTAAATCTTTGTGTTTCTTATAATCTTTAGTTCTCATCCCCGCCCAAGCAAATGAAATATCATCAGTCAAAATAGCAAATTCATTATTTGTTTTTATACCTCTCTCATTCCATTCATTGGTTAAATCTTTTCTTATTTCAATTGTTTTTAAACGCAAATCTACCCACTCTTTGGAATATCCTTTTTTAAGATAAGTCATTAGCGCTCTTTGGATTGCAATTTCTGGATCTTCGGTTTCTTCCACTCTCTCATAACCCACACGAGCCAACCATTGCTTAAACGGTTCAGCTTTAGGAGATGGGATTGACTGGATGATGCGGAACATTGTTTCAGTATCAACAACATCCGTAATATAATATTTTCCATCCTTTGCCATTAATTTCAGTTGTCCGATTTTTTCGGACAACTCACTACCTTCTTGTTTTAATTTTCTCTTGAGATCATCCCAATATTTTCTTGGACGATCAGTTTGGGCTAAAATTTCTACCATATCTATTACCGAAAAATACCATAATTCTTTCCTGTCATTCCAAACCCGACGGATTTCTTTCCCTTCAAAAATCGCCATGGCTTTATTTTTCGATTGTTTTTTCATATTATTTATGCTCAATGGCTAATCTTATAATCTCCCGGGCGATTTTTTCGGCCGCATCCGGTTTGGCGAATTGCTTGGCCGCTTCGGCCATATTCGCCAGTTCTTCTTTGTCGGTAAAAAGGCGGTCAATTTCCGATTTCAAAATATGAGGTTTTAAGTTATGTTCTTCTATCACCGCAGCCGCCCCGCTTTTGGCATAAGCGTAAGCGTTTTCCCGTTGGTGTTCTTGAGCCGAGCCTGACAAGGGAATGATTATGCTTGGCAATCCGGAAGCGGCTATTTCAAAAATAGACCCGCTGCCGGCTCTGGAAACAACCAAATCCGCCGCTCCATAAGCCATTCTCATGGCGCCGGATTCGAGATATGGAAAAAGTTTGTATCGACTTTTGAAGGGCGAAGTTTCTAAAATTAAATCCGCCCGGCCCAGACATTCTTGATAATTATTTTCCCCGCACTGGTGGATTACTTGATAATCAGGCAGGAGTTCCGGCAATATATCCAAAACATTATCGTTTATATTTTTGGCGCCCTGCGAACCGCCGAAAATAAAAATTGTCGGCGTTCCGCCTTCCAGTTTGAAATATTCTTTCGCCCCCAAGGTTTCTCTTATGAAAAATTCTTTTCTAATCGGATTGCCGACGACGGCCACCTTGCCCTTTGGAAAATATTCAGCCGAACCGGCAAAAGACACGGCGATTCTTTTGGCGAACTTGCCGGCCCAGGCGTTAGCCTTGCCGGGCACGGCGTCCGACTCGTGAATCACTATCGGAATGCCCAAAATTCTGGCGGCCAAGACCGGCGGAAAACTTTCGTATCCGCCTTTGCTGAAGACGGCATCCGGAAAATCAAAATACATCCCCAGCACCGATTTCATGATTCCCGGAATCAGCTTGGCTGCGTCAATAATATTTAGAAAAGAAAAATATCTTCTTATTTTGCCGGAATAAATTTTTTTAAACTTTATGCCGTTTTGCAAGAGAATGTTTTTGTCGTAAGGGTATTCCGCCATATAAATAAGCTCGAGATTGGCGATTTTTTCCTGGTCGGCCACGGCGTTAATAGACTTGGCCACCGCGATAAGCGGATAAAAATGCCCCCCTGTTCCTCCTCCCGTCAATAATATTTTCATAAACTAAGTTCTTCTGTATTTTGAGATATTTAATAATATGCCGGCTTCAACCAGCGTCGCTATCAAAGAGGAACCGCCTTTGCTGACGAAAACCAAAGGTATTCCGGTAAGCGGGAAAATCCCCAGCATGGCGGCCACATTGATAAACGACTGCATTACTATCAGTATAACAATTCCCGCCCCCAGTAGTCTACCGAAGTCGTCCGGCGCCCTGATGGATATGGAAAATCCTTTATACAAGAAAAATAAAAACAGGCAAAGCAAGAACAAACTGCCGGCGAATCCGAACTCCTCGGCGAACACGGCGAAGATGGAGTCGCTGACCGGTTCGGGCAGATAAGTGAATTTTTGCGCGCTCATACCGAAACCCTTTCCCGTTGCGCCTCCCGCGCCTATGGCGATAAGCGATTGCCTTAGCTGATAACCGGCGCCTTGCGGGTCGTAAGAAGGATTGAAAAAAACCGTTATGCGCTTCATCCGGTACGGCTCAAAATAAACCAAAGAAGCGAAAACGATTCCGATAATTGCCAGGCCGACTAGCAAATGCTTGATTTTTCCGCCGCCGAGAAAAAACAAAGCCGCGCAGCTTATTATCACCACCCCCAAGGTGCCCATATCTCTTTGCAAAACCAAAAGAAATCCGGCCGATGCCAAGATTCCGGCGAAAGGCAGAAAACCGGTTTTGAAGTCGGCGATGTTTCTTTTTTTGGAAGAAATCCAAGCCGCCACATAGACGATAAGCCCCAGTTTCAAAAACTCCGAGGGCTGGAAGAAAAACGGCCCGACGCTTATCCACCGGCTGGCTCCGCCGTGGCTGAATCCGACTTTGGGCAAAAAAACCAAAGAAGCGCTAATCAAACCAAATATAAGCAAAGGAAAAGCGAATCGCCGCAATATTTTATAATCAAACTTAAAAGCGAAAAGATAAAGGCCGATACAGCCGACAAGTCCGTAAATAATCTGCTGGAAAATGATGGAAGAAAAATCCGCTCCGGCTGTTCTGGCCAAAAGTCCCATTGAAGCCGAGGCCAGAATAAAAAAACCGATCAAGAGAAAACCGAAAACCGTCCCAAGAAAAACTTTATCAATGTTTTGTTTTTTTATCATTTGTTTCTTAGCGCCTTGCCGGGCAACGATCCTGTAATTTTGCCGGAACTTACAACCGCTTGGCCGTTTATGAAAACATATTGGATGCCGGAAGATGGCGCAAACGGGCTTTCATAAACGGCCATGTCTTCTATTGTTTCAGGGTCAAACACGACCAAGTCGGCTTTCTTCCCTTTCTCTATCATTCCTCTGTCTTTTATCCCCAGAATATGGGCGGGCAGGCCGGTTATTTTGGAAATCATCGTTTCCAGAGGCATTATGCCCTTCTTCTTGACCAATTGGTTGATGGCGCGCGGAAATGCTCCGAACGATCTCGGATGAGGCAAATCATTTGTTTTTTTTGAGGAAAAGTCATAACCGACACCGTCGGAAGAAACGACGGAAAATCTGTCTTTAGCTATAAGTTCAAGATTGAATTCCGATATTACTTCATTAAAGATAGAGACCCGCAAGTCATTTGATTCCAGAAGATTTAAAATCACCTCTTCCCCGTCCCGGCCCGATTCGGCGGCGATTTGGCCGATTGTTTTTCCAGGCATCCCCAGACCGGATGGGGCGGAAGCGATTATTATTTTGTCATAATGCAAAGTCATTTTCTTAAGATAGTCTTTCAAATCTTGCCGCCTTTTGTCATCCGATGAAGATAAGATTAACTTGGCTTCTTCCGGAGAGTATTTCCGAAACCACGGCGGAAGCGCCGCAAAAAGACTCGAACCGGTTTTGGTGTACGGGAAAAAGTCGTAAGTTATTTTAACGCCTTCTTTTCTGGCTCTTTCCGCCATCTCCAAAGCTTGGGAAAAATAATTCCAAGAGCTTCGTCCCAAAGATTTGAAGTGGGATATGTGCATTTTTGTCTTGGAACTTCTGGCCGCTCCGATAAGCCGGGAAACGGCCGGCAAGATATTTTGGCCTTCGTCTTCCAAGTGGTGTTTGGCGACAGCGTCATAAGGCTGGAGGACTTTGAAAATATCCGTCATTTCTTCATCGGAGAAAAAATCGAGATCATTCAAGCCGAAATTGGTGGAAAGTCCGAACGCCCCTTGATCCAAAGATGATTGGAGCAACATTTTAATCTTGCCGATTTTTTGCTTGTCGGCGACAATGGAGCGTCTTATGGTGTTTAATCCGACCAGTGTTCCGAAATTTAATCCCAACTTGTGCCTGTCCATTTCCGCCAAAAATTCTCCCATAGTTTGCCAATTGATATTTATTTTTGAAGTGTCCGCCCATCGCTCTATTTCTTTGGCCGAAGCTTCGCCCAAAAACGGAGCCAAAGAAGAACCGCAATTCCCGCCGATTATTGTGGTAATGCCCTGGCTGACCAAACTTTCTTGGCGCGGAAAAGAAAAAATCGTCCAGTGGGTATCGGAATGGTTGGTGATATCTATAAAGCCGGGGGCCACGCATCGGCCGGTCGCGTCAACGATGTTATAAGCGGCTTCCGTTTGCAGGTCGCCTATCTTCGTTATCTCGTCATCTTCTATGCCAATATCGGTTTTTACCGGTCTATTGCCCTTGCCGTCAAAAACCAATCCGTTTTTAATTATTGTGGAATAATGGGACATGTTTCAAAATAAAATCTAAAATCTAAAAAACTTTCCCTCCGAGGGCGACCACCATTCCGATCATCGCCAGCACGACGCTAATGACCCAAAAACGCATCACTACTTTGCAGTCCGGCCAACCCAAGGCTTGGAAATGATGATGGACGGGAGCCGCCCTGAAAATTTTTCGGCCCAGATATTTTTTGGAAAATATCTGCAAAACGGAAGAACCGGAAGCGGCGAAAAGCGGAAAAGCGATTATCGGCAAAACCGCCACCGTGTCGGTAAGAAAGGCCACCGCCGTCAAAGCCGTCGTCAAGCCCAAGATTCCCGTTTCGCCCATATAGAATCTGGCCGGCGGAATATTGAACCACAAGAAAGCCAATATCCCTCCCATCATTATCCCGCAAAAAGCCGCCAAGTCTATCTGGTTTTGGAAATAAGCGATACCGCCGTAAGCGGCGAAAATGGCGGCGAAAATTCCGCCGGAAAGCCCGTCCAAACCGTCTATCACCCCGCCGGTAAAAATCGCCGTCATCACAAACACAAAAAACGGAATGAAAAATATTCCCAAAACAATCTCTCCGAAAAACGGGATATAAACACCGTCCATTCCCAATTTATAATAAAACCAAAGCGCGCCGGCCAAACCCATCAGAACGACCAGCCCCATTCTTTTGGCGAAGCTTATCCCTCCGCCGTTGTATTTTCCGTAGCCGAAAACGACAAACAAATCATCGGCCAAACCGATAAGCGAACCGGCGATTAGTCCGAAAATCGGCACCCAAGTTTGATTTCGGCTCAAAAAATTAAGTTTTTGATTCAAGTCGGAAGGAAAAAATTTGGACAGTCCGTAAAATATGAGGGTGATTATAAGAACGCTTCCCCAAATCAGAATTCCTCCCATTCTCGGCGTGCCGATGTCTTTGTCTTTATACAACTCGGAAGTGATGGGCGCGTCTTCGCCGGAGAAAGTTTTCGCCCGGACGCTTTTTTTCCACATTTTGTATTTGTAAAGATAACGAGTCAAAAGCGGAGTCAAAACAACCCCGATGAAAAAGGCGGAAGCGGCCAAGCCGAAAATTTTAACGACATTGATGGACATTTATGTATATGATACCAATTTTATTCTGCGCTTGCAAAAATTTATTAAAGTGCTTGAATTTAAACAAGTAGTTCTTATATAGTTTCTTTGACAATTTTTTACAGAAAAGGAGCTAGGCGATGAAAACAAAAATAAGATATTTTGACTTTGATTTTAATCTTGAAAAAATCCACGAAATAACAAGAGAATTTAGTTTTAATTTTAATTCCTATTTTCCATATATTACTTGCGTAAACCTTGCTTGTTTTGAGGAACATGAGGATATTTTAGAAAAAATAAAAAAGTTAAATCTTGATGCAAAGGAAAATTTACTTATATTTTACGGGAAATTATGGGCAACATACAACGGCGACGACCATGTGCGCTTCTTGAAAAAAAATAACTTAAACATCTGTTTTTGGGCTGATAACCCTTACAGAATAAAGCTTTCACTCCAACAAAAAAGTCTCATCTCTTAAAATGACCTTATCCTGGTTTTTTAAAGGGCGACGCAATTTTAATGCTGTTGCCCTTTTTTATTTTCCCCGTTCTCCGCATTTAAAAATTCTTTCAATTTCGCCGAGATGGAAACGAAATCCGGCAATTCTTCCAAGGACTTGACGCCCAAATGTTCCAACAAACTCAATGATGGCTTGTAAACATAACTTCTGTCTTCGCCTCTCTTGACTTCCCTTTCTATCAATCCCCTGACTAAAAGATTTCTCAAAATAAAAGATGAGTTCACGCCCCGGATATAATCTATCTCGGCGCGGCTGGCCGTATTTTTATAAATAATTATGGACAATGTTTCCAAAGACGCCTTGCTTAACTCGGAATCAAATTCTGATTTTACAATGCTTTTCAAAATTTCGGCCGATTCGGGAGTGGTGGCTAAAACGACTTCGTCGCCGTTTCTGACCAGTCTCACTCCCCTATTTCCCAACTGTTCGGACAGATGTTCCAACGAAATATTTATTTCTTCTTCTTTTTTATCAAGCGTTTTGGCCAACCAGCTTACACTCACCGGCTCGCCCTTTAAAAACAAAATTGATTCCAACTGGATTATAAGTTTATCCATATTTTTTTATGTTTATATTTCCAAAGGCGTTTTCCTGATCGGCTATCGCAATCCCTTGTTTTACCAGTTCCAGTAAAGCCAGAAAACTTACGATTATTTCCGTTTTCATGTCACTTAATTCCTCCCGAGATTTTCCACACCCATTTTGACCTGCCTGCCGGCAGGCAAGGCCGGAAAAATCGGAAAAGCAAGTGTGGATATTATCTTGTATCCTTCGGGCCAGTTCGGAAATTTTTTCTTCCAGCTTTATTATCTTACCAACCTTGACTTGAGGCAAGTTTTCTTCTTTAGGTAAAAAACTTATCACTCTTCTTGCCGCTTCAAGGACATTTTCCAAAGACAAATTAGACGGCTTAACGCCAAAAACAGCGTCAAGATTGGCAAAAGATTCTCTGGCAAACATCGGGTTTTTGCCGTAAATATTTTTTATCACTCCTGAAACATCACGGATGAATTTGTAAATATCCAGCCGTTTTTCCAATTCTTCAATACTTTGCCGTTCTTCTTCGCTTATCTCCATTTGAGGCAGAAGCGAACGGGACTTCATCAGCATCAAAATGGACGCCGTTTCAATGAAAGAGGCGGTGTCCGCATAAGGCAATTTTTCAAAAGTTTTAAGATAATCAAGAAACTGCCCGGAAATCGCCGATAAAGACACCCCGCTTATCGGCATTTTCTTCCTCTCTATCAAATCCAAAAGCAACACGACCGGCCCTTCAAAATTTTCCGTTTTCAAAAGCATAAAATTAACACTTTCAGTATATCTTTATTTATTTTTTGGAACAATCTAAATTATTCTGTCATATTTAATAAATTAGAAATTAGACTTTACCGGCGATAGCAAATATACCTTAATTTCATTAAGATTAAAATTAGGCAGTATTGCAAGTCGCAATACTGCCTATGAGCTTATAGCTCTTGACCATATGACTCCTCCCTTGTTGAAACAGTTGGAGGAAAAACTTCAAAACCTTTCTTTTTCCAACAATGATCCCAAAAACAAATCACTATCTTGGAAATATCCAACTTCCAGCCAATGTATTTCAACTCCCCGCTCTTTAAACTTAAGTTTTCAATAGTTTCTTTAAAAAAAACTTCACTGCAACCGTAAAATATTTTAAGATAATTGCCGTCACCAATCAATTCATTTATTTCTTGAAGCCTCAGTGGTAAACATTTTGTATTTATCACTGCGACTCTTTCCATTGATCTTCCCAACATTTTTTTTACCTCTTCAACCCTATCTTCATCCGGATCAATGACTATCATCGGGCATTTTTGCAAAGTAGTCATAGTTTCTCCTTTTTTTTAAAGGTCTAAAGAAATAAAAGATTATAATTTAAAGATAGTATAAAATTTGAAAGATGTCAAATTAGGTGAACTATTATCTTTACTCAAAAAAATTGCTATAATTTGACTATGTCTTTAGTATCCATACCAGAAGCATCAAAATGGGCGACTGATTATCTTGAAAAACAGGTATCGCCAACAAATATTTCCTACCTTGTGCAATACGGCAAGGTCAAAAAGCACGGAGAAAACGGCTCTACTTTGGTTGATTTAGGCGATCTACAAAAATATTACGAATCTTACAATGGGAAACGTGAACTCGTTTGGAAAAAAAATCTTGGCAATGACTTAAATTGGACACTTTCTTTTGATAATTTAAGAGAAGTAGACACTACGAAACATGTCCATCGACTCCACCCATATAAAGGCAAATACATTCCACAGCTTGTTGAATATTTTATAGATAATAATACTGATTATTTTAAGAAAGAAGCCTACTTCAAAGCTGGTGATATTATTCTTGATCCATTCTTAGGTTCCGGAACGACGATTATTCAGTCGTTAGAAATAGGCATTCATTCAGTCGGTATAGATGTTTCGGAGTTTAATTGCATGATTGCCAGTTGTAAGGCGACACGCTATGACGACGAATATTTACAAAAAGCAATTAAAAAATTAGTTGCTTCATTTGATTCTTTTGAACACGATAATAAAATTCAGGATTTTGAAAATGAACTTTTGGCAGAACTTGCCAAATTTAACTTGGTGCATTTTCCGGGCTCTGACTTCAAATACAAAATCAATCAAGGAAGTTTTGATGAAAAGAATTTTGCTATTGAAAAAGAGAAAGAGTTTCTACCTACTTATCAAAAATTACTCAAAAAGTATTCGATTAAGATAAATCAAGATAAGGCCGAATCCTTCCTTGATATTTGGTTTATGAATAATGTTCGTCGTGAGATTGACCATGTATTCCAGACAATAAAACAAGAAAAAGATGTCAAAACTCGCAAAATTCTCGCGCTTATTTTGAGTAGAACAATTAGATCGTGCCGTGCGACCACGCATAGCGACCTCGCAACTCTTAAAGAACCTCAACTTACGACTTATTATTGCTACAAACACAAAAAAATCTGCAAGCCTCTTTTCTCAATAACAAATATGCTCAATCGCTACGCTATTGATACCTTAAACAGAATCAGAGAATTTAATAGATTACGCAAGCCTGTCCACTATTCTGTCTTAACTGGTGATTCAAGAGCAGTAAATATTTTCGATAAAGTAGAGAAACAAAATCCAGAGTTTTCTAAAATTCTAAAAAAGCAAAAAATTGCAGGTATTTTTTGCTCACCTCCTTATGTTGGACAAATTGATTATCATGAACAACATGCTTACGCTTATGATCTTCTTGGATTTAAACGCAAGGATGATCTAGAAATCGGTCCGTTATATAAAGGGCAAGGAATGGAAGCTCGCCGGTCATATGCGCAAGGAATTGCAGATGTGTTAAATAACTGCAAGCAATATCTCAAAGCCGATTTTGATATTTTCCTTGTCGCAAATGATAAACATAATCTCTATCCAGAAATTGCGGAGAAGGCAGGAATGAAAATTGTAAATCAGTTTAAGCGACCTGTGTTGAACCGAACGGAACGCGATCGAAATCCGTATTCAGAAATTATATTTCATTTTAAAGTAAAATAATTATATGGCTTTAACTAAAGATCAAAAGAATAGAATAAGTGAAGTGGTGAAAGATATTCTTCTGCGAAGAATTGAGAATTTTCCAGAAATTGGCGCAGAAATTCGCAATGCTCCTTTTCATACTGCATTTTTAGAATGTTTTAATGATAAATTAGGTTCTTTAAACATAGAAACGCCTTATCTCGTGGCCATAGCTAGTTGGCTTCATGGTCTAAATACATCATTGGGAACTGGTTTTGAGAATATTTCGCATATTCTATCAGGAGGATACAAGCGAAAATTTACCGACACATATCATCTTCAAGTAAAAAGAGGTCAAGCTGAAAACATTGAAAGTATAATAAGGGATTTAAAAGCAGGTGCTCATTTGCCAAACCTAGAAAGAGAAAATAATTTAGTGTTAAATTTTGACGGACATGATAACGAAATAGATTCTTTGCCTTTTACTGTTGACACTTATATAGAAACGGATAATGAAATTATTGCAATTGAATTAAAATCAGTCAGGCCGAATTCTGGAGAAGGTCGTGGGGAAAAACAAAAAATACTTTATGGTAAAGCGGCGTTAAAATTACAAAACCCCAATAAGAATATTCGGTTTTTTATTGGTTTTCCTTTTGATCCAACATCTTCCACACCTACTGGATATGACAAAAACAGATTTTTTGATTATCTGATTGAATTTAAAAAGTTTTTTGCGCAAAATGAGATTCTTATCGCTTCTGAATTTTGGGATTATTTGAGTGGCAGTAGAAATACAATGGAAGAAATTCTTGATGTAATCACTGAAACAGTTGCTCAGGTTAGAAATTAACCATTATGCTTCGCAAATTTTTTTGACCCTACGGAGAATCGAACTCCGCTTCCCGCCTTGAGAAGGCGGTGTCCTAACCGATAGACGATAGGGCCGTTATTTACAACATCAACAATATAGCAAAAATTACCTGTTTTTCCACTCTTCTTCTTGCCTGACCAGCAAGGTTTCTTTATCTTCCGGATGAGCCATAATGCTTTCCACTACTCTCTCCATCCTGGCCGATTGGGAACCTTTCACCATGATTAAATCCCCTTCTTGGATTATTTTTTTTACCGCCTCACCCGCTTCCGCTGAATCGGAAAACTCAAAAATTTTGAAAGCGTCAAATCCGCTTCTTCTCGCTCCTTCGGCGATAAATTTCGCCTCCGGTCCGATCGTAAACAAAAGCCAGACATCTTTCGCTCTCAACATTTCCCCTATCCGCTCATGTTCGCTTCGGGAAAACGCGCCCAGCTCCTTCATGTCGCCCAAAACGGCGATTCTTCTTTTGGCCGGATATTCCGACAAGACTTCCACGGCCGCTTCAACCGCTATCGGAGAGGAATTATAAGAATCGTCAAATATCAAAGAACCGTTCACGCCTTCCAGCAAATTCATCCTGCCCCGAGGCGGTTTCATCCCGGAAACGGCTTCCACGCTTTTGACCAAATTTACTCCGCAAGCCAAGCCCGCGCTGATAGCCGCTAGAACCGTATAAACATTGTGCCGGCCGAAAAATTTATCCAGCCTTACCGGGACAATGTTGCCTTTATAGCTGACTTTGAAAACGATCCCATCGCCGTCCATTTTATAATTTGAAGCCGTCAAATCCGCCGATTCGGAAAATCCGTAAGTTATAATTTTAGCTTTCGTATTTTTTCTGAAAGCTGACACCTCTTTATCATCAATATTTAAAATAGCCCAGTTGTTGTCGTCCAGACATTCCACCAGTTTTCTTTTTTCATTTATCAATTCTTCCGGCCCGCTGAAATATTGGACATGAACCGGCACCGTCCCGACGGCGGTAATAACGGCCGCATAAGGCTTGACCCAGGAAACCATTTTTTCCATATCTTTCGGCCTGTCCACGCCCATTTCCAAAATTAAAATTTTGGGATAGTCGCCGGCCAGAAGAAAAACTTTCAATCCTTTCAAAATAACCAGCAGCCATTGTTTGAAACTGCCCCAGCCCGTTTGGGCGCCGATAATGGCAAGCGGGACGCCGATTTCGCTATTGTAGCTTTTTTCGCTCTTGCGGATGTCAAACTCGCTTCCCAAAACCAAAGCGATGGCTTCCTTGGCGGAAGTTTTGCCCACCGTCCCGCTTACAGCGATAATTTTCGGCCTGAATCTGGCCAGTATCAATTTGGCCTCTGTTTTTAAAATCGCTACTACTATTTTTTTAAAAAATTTTTTCAGCATTTTTGTTTTTTTAAATGGTGCTCATTTTATGCTCCAGTATTTTTTCAGCACCATTTATTATCACCGGTCTGGCGGAATTTCGTAATAATTAAGCAAAAATTTAGTTATGTCCATAAACGGCTCGGTCAGTGTGTTGGAGGCGTATTTCGCTCCCTGCGGTTTGACGATAAACAAAAAGGTTAAAAACTTGGCGTCAAAAGCGGGAGCGTAACCAAAAAAGGTATGGATAAATTCGCCTTCGGCGTAAGTTTTCTTGCCTCTCTCCACCAACTGGGCCGTGCCGGTTTTGGCCGCTACGCTGTAATGCTCCATTTTGTGAACTCCGCCCACCAGCGCGTTATCCACCACGCTGACCAGCATTCTCGTCATCTCCTCCGCCGTTTCTGTTTTCAAAACCCGCCGGACTTCTTGAGGCGACACTATGCGGTTTCTTAATCCTTTCACGCTTTCTTCTTTGACAATATGGGGCTTCATTATCAAACCGCCGTTGGCCAAACTGGACAAAGCGACGGCCATTGCTATCGGAGTAACGGCTATTCCTTGGCCGAAAGAAGCGGTCGCGTATTCAATATCGCGATTGCCGTCTTTGATATTTCCAATATTGTTTTTGCCCTCTTGAGGCAATTCTATGCCGGTTTTTTCCCCGAAACCATAGCCTAGCATATAATCCCTGAACTTGTCTTTACCCATCCTTTGCATGGCGAAAACAGCGCCAGTATTGAGAGATTCGTTAAGAACCTTCTGCATATCCGCCAAACCTCTCGCCTTGCCGTCGTAATTTTCTATCCTTGACGGACCGAAGACCAGAAAGCCCTTGTCGGTGTAAGTCGTGCTGGCGGCGATGCTGCCAGTATCCATAGAAGCGGCTAGCGTCAACGGCTTCATTATGGAACCCATTTCAATGACGCTTTCCACGAGCGGATTCATAAAAAATGAAAAGTCTTTTGTCTTGGCGTATTGGTTGGGATTGAAGTCCGGCTTGGCCGACATGGCGATAATCTCGCCGGTCTTGGGAGAAATAATCATTCCCCCGACGGTTTGAGCTTTGTATTTTTCTTTTGTCTTTTCCAAATTTTTCTCAAGCATGGACTGGACGGTCGGCTCAATCGTCAGCGCCACATCTCCCGCCGTTATTTCTCCGGCGATCAATTTTTTCAAATCAAAAAACAGCTCGGCGAAAGAATTCAGTTTTGAGTCTGATGCGTTTCTTTTCAGCATCTCTTCGTAATACAGCTCAAGCCCGTAGCGCCCGACAAGTTTGTCGTCCTTGTAGCCGACAAATCCCAAGACGTGCGAAGCCAGATTATCAAATGGATAATAACGCCACGATTCCGGATAAGCGTTCAGTCCGGCTATTTTCAGGTTTTTTATTTTCAAGGCGGTCTCTTCGTCCAGTCGTCTGGCCAGAACTTCGGACGGGTCGTCCTTTTTCAGCGCTTTGGACATAAAAAAGTTCTTGTCCAAAGGGATTATTTCCGACAATTTTTCATGCGCCTCTTCGGGGTTAGCGAGAAATTTGGTGTTTATTTCCGCTTTGTATCCGTTTTTTACAATCGCCGCGGAAATTCGCCCCCCCGATTTTTCCGTGAAATAAACGGAGCCTCGGTCAAAGTCTTCGTAAGAAAAAGCGTTATATTGCTTGCTGGCTTCATTGTCGTAATAATCTCCCTTGACGATCTGGATAAAAAACAAACGCGTTCCGATAATAATCGCTATAAGCGAAATTAAAGAATAAACAATTCTAATTCTTGTTTTAAAGCTTGGATTCATAATTATCGGGATTACCGTTGAGCAAGCGACTTGGGGCGGGAGATAAACGCGATATTTTTTGACTGGTCGATAAAACCGTTTTCATAAGCGTAATTAAGGTCGAATTTTGACGCCAAATCCATATATTTCTTTTCCAATTCCACTTTCCGGCTTTCAAACTCGGCAATTTTATCAAGGTTTTTGCGGCTTTCCACGGCAACGGAAACGGACGAACCCATAAAATAAACATACAAGCCGGCAGTCAAAAATATCGCCATAAGAAGCAAACCGAAAACCGCCGGTTTGAATCGGCTTGTTTCTGATAAATTTTTAATGGTTTTGGTCATACTTTTCTATTGCTCTTAACTTGGCGCTTCTTGAGCGCGGATTATTTTTAACTTCTTCTTCCGAAGGGATAATCGGTTTTTTTGTCAAAATTTTTCCTTCGCCTTTCGCCGCCAATTCTCTGAAATAATTTTTCACAATTCTGTCTTCCAAAGAATGGAACGATATCACCGCCAATCTTCCTCCTTCTTGCAAGAAATCCCAGGATTTTTCCATTCCATCTTTCAGCGCCCCCAATTCGTCGTTGACGGCAATCCGCAAAGCTTGGAATGTCCGTGTGGCGCAATTTATCTTCCGGCTGTTGCGGTAAAAACTCGGAACGCTTTCTCTTATCGCATCAACCAGCTCCAGTGTCGTTTCAATCTTTTCCGTTTCTCTTCTTCTCGCGATACCCTTCGCGATTCTCCGGCTGAATCTTTCTTCGCCGTATTTCCAGATGATGTCGGCCAAATCTTTCTCGCCCCAATCGTTTACGATTTCTTTGGCCGTAAGGTCGTCCGGTTCAATCTCGGCTTTCATGGTCATCAAGAGCGGCTCGTCTTTCCGGAAAGAAAATCCCCGCCCCGACTCGTCAATCTGCGAAGAGCTGACTCCGATGTCAAAAAGCGCTCCGTTTATTTTTTTAATTTTTAAAGATTCTAAAACTTTGTCCAAATTCCTGAAATTATCTCTTGCCAATAAAATATTTTTTCCGGCTTTCCATTTTTCTTTCAATTTATTTAAAACTTCATCGTCTTGGTCAATTCCTATCAGCTTTCCTTTTTCTCCTATCATCTGCAATATCTCCTCCGAGTGGCCGCCTCCGTTTATCGTCGCGTCCAAGATCGCATCGCCTTGTTTCGGATTTAAAAATTCTGTTGATTCTTTCAAAAGTACCGGAATGTGCATTTTAATAAACTCCCAATTCTCCCAATTTTTCCGCCAAAGAATCGGTTTGGCTTTCCATTCTCGCCTTATAATCATTCCAATGGCCTTCGTCCCATATTTCCAATTTCTTATATAAGCCCGTTATCACCACTTTTTCTTTCAACCCGGCGAATTCTTTCAGATAATCGGGAACGAGGATCCGGCCCAAGGCGTCTATGTCCACATCAACGGCTCCGGAAAGAAAGATGCGGACGAAATTTCTGTTATCGGCCGAACCGGTCGGAAGCTGGCTTAATTTCTCGGCCACTTTCTCCCACTCGCCGACAGGATAAACGAACAGGCATTTCTCCTGTCCTTTGGCGATAACCGCTTTCTCGCCTATTTCCTTGCGGAACTTGGCGGGAACGGCGATTCTTTTTTTGGCGTCAATATTATGCCTGTATTCTCCTATCATCATAAATATTAAAAAAGTTATCCACAGAACTATCCACTTCGCTCCACTTTGATAACACTATAAACCACTTTGCAATACCTCGCAAGCAAAAGGACTGTGGATAACTCCACGGCCCCAAAATAACGAGAAATATAAAGCTTAAAAACACTTAAAAAAGAAACTCAAAAAATGTACACACTCCGTAGCGATCGCTTTAGTTTGTGTACATTTAGATGTATCCGAATATTTAAATCAGATTAAATTTTATTCTTAATTGTTCTTCGTTTGTAAAATATTCCGCCCTTAAATATCTGACATATGGCCTGATTTGGAAAAACTCAACGATAAAATCTATTTCATCCTCGCACTCATAAGGATTGATAAATACGCTTTTTTGCAATTCAATAAATTTTAAATCTTTCAATTTTTTTCTTAGGGCTTCTCTGGCCGCTTTTTTCTTTTCGGGAATATCAAAAACAACAACCCTCCATTTGCTATCCCACTTTTCCGGCTTCTTAATTTTAATTTCATCAATTTTAAAAGAAAGCGCTTTTTTGCGGCCGTCTTTCGTAAGGACGATTTCAACCGTGCCGTCTTCTTTTTCTTTAAAATCAACCAATCTGTTTTGATAAAATTCTTTAACGATTGAGTATAATCTTCTTTTTTCAATTTCCTTCCATTCGGAAGCGACACCTTTTAAAATTTTAAAATAACTTCTTGGCGATCTTGTAAGGCCAAGAACAACGCCGGAAGCCAATAATAAAATTATTTTTTGTTTCAATTCGCTCCTCATAAATAATGTTAATTATGAATGGTGTTTACTGTTTACAAATGATGTTATTCATTATAACAAAAATGTACACGATTCCTAGCGATCGCATTTTTTCGTGTACATTTTTGTAAAACAAACAAATCCTATGCTAGACTATCTTGATTAAGTTTATTTGATTTAAAAAATAAAAAGCTCTTAATGTTATTTTGTTATTAAGAGCTTTTTGTAGTCTCATTATTATTATAAAAATCTAACTAGAGGATATTGCCTTGGGCTCATCCTCCATCATCACTACAACCTGTATTTTATTTCCTCTCGCATTCCTCCCTATAATTATTTTCCCTGAATTTATGGCTCCAACTTCTTCTCTGGACACCCTAACCGTTATGGTGTTATCCTGTCCACCGCCCATTAAATTATGATCATCAACAAACATTTTAATCCCTCCTCAAAAAAATTAAAAAGACTATTTTGTTATCAAATAACGCTTTGTAAATAATAGCAGAATAATTGGTTATTTGTCAAATTTCTTTAGGTCTCATTGTCGGAAATAGGATTACTTCCTTGATGTTGTGAGTGTCGGTCAGAAGCATCACCAACCGATCTATGCCCAGACCGAAACCGGCCGCCGGCGGCATACCGTATTCCATCGCTTCCAGATATTCTTCGTCGCTGGGAGAAACTTCCTCATCGCCTTTTTCTTTGGCCTTGTCCTGCTCTTTGAATCTTTCTTTCTGGTCAATCGGGTCGTTGAGCTCGGAAAAAGCGTTAATTAATTCATACCCTCCGGCCACAAGCTGGAACCGGTCTATCAAATCTTTATTTTCCTCTTTCCTTTTGGCCAAAGGCGAAGCGCCTGCCGGATAGTCCACTATAAATGTCGGCTGAATAAGCTTGGGGCGGCAGATTTTCTTGTAAATATTGTCCATTATCTTTTCTTTCCCTTCAAAATCTTTGACTTCCACGCCGAGTTGTTTGGCCTTCAAGGCGTAATCTTCTCTTGAGGCGGTTTCGGGGTTGGCTATCAGGGCGTAACTCTTAAACAAATCAAAATATTTGACTCTGGGATATTCTCCACCGAAGTTTATCTCGTTATCGCCGAATTTAACCGTGTCTTTGCCGACAGAACCGGCAACCGTCGTTTTAATAAGATTTTCCGCAAAACCCATCAAATATTCGGCGTCGCGATACGCTTCATAGGATTCCAGCATCGTGAATTCCGGATTATGGGTGGCATCTATGCCTTCGTTTCTGAAATTTCTGGCTATCTCGTAAACTTTGCCAAACCCGCCGACAAGAAGCCGTTTCAAGTAAAGTTCTGGGGCGACACGCAGATACAAGTCCATATCCAAAGCGTTGTGATGAGTTTTAAACGGCTTGGCCAAAGCGCCTCCGGCCAAGGTCTGCAAAACCGGCGTTTCCACCTCCAAGAAACCGTCTTTGTCCAAGAATTTTCTTATTTCAGAAATAATTTTTGAACGCAAAGCGAAGCGCCGGCGGACATCTTCGTTCATCAAGAGATCCAAATATCTTTTTCTGAATCTTTCTTCAACATCAGACAGCCCGTGCCATTTCTCCGGCAGAGGCCTCAAGCTCTTGGCCAGCATTTTCCAAGATGAAGTCTTGATTGATTTTTCATTTTTCTTGGTGACAAAAGGAACGCCGGAAATTCCGACGAAGTCTCCGATGTCCGCCGTATCGCCGAACAAAGAAAAATTTTCCTCTCCGATTTCGTCTTTTTTTATGTAAGCTTGAATTTTGCCCGTTCCGTCGTTTAAGTCAAAAAAAATTGAACCGCCGTGCGCCCTTACGGCCATAATTCTGCCGACGATATCAAGTCTCCTATTTTTTTCCAAAAGTTTTTCAAAATCGCCCAAGACTTCGGAAATGCCAAAAGTCTTTTTAGCGGAAACAGGATACGGATTAACCCCTTTTTCTTTCAAAAGTTCCAGCTTTTTCAACCTCTCCTTTCGTATTTCTTCAAAAGCGCTCATGATATGTTTTCTACCGTATATTTAATTTCCCCGCCGGGGGCCGCGACTTTGACCGTATCGCCTTTTTTCTTGCCCATAAGCGCGCCGCCTATCGGGCTATGGTTGGAAATTTTGCCAAGAGACACGTCGGCTTCTTCTTGGCCGACCAAAACATATTCGCAAATTTTTCCGTCAACTTCTTTTTTAATTTTTACAACGGACCCTAACTGAACGGTTGACCCCGAACTTTTTTCTATCACCACCGCCCTTTTTATTATGTCTTCCAATTTTTCAATCCTGTCTTCCATAAGATTCATCGCTTCCAGCGTTTCTTTATATTCGGCATTTTCCGACAAATCGCCCAAACTTTTGGCGTGCTTCAAGCGATCGGCTATCTCTTTCCTCTTGACGGTCTTTAAAGACTCCAGCTCGTTTTTTAATTTTTCCAAACCCTCTTTGCTTAAATATTCGTTATTCATATAAAAAATATTAGCATATCAAGGCCATTAACGCCATTTTTAAATCCCCTCTTTTTTGAGCTCGTCAATAAGCTCTTTGGCTTTTTTGGAAATTTTTCTGGGAGTTCTGATCATGGTTTTTATCAGCAAATCGCCTCTGCCTCTGGCTCCCGCCAAACCGTGCCCTTGCGGAACGCCTTTGCCCCGTACCGCTAAAATTTCTCCGGAACTTATGCCGGCCGGCACTTTTAACTTTATCAATCCGTCCAAAGTAGCGATATCTTTTTCAACTCCAAGCAAGGCTTCCGACATTTTAACATCCAAATCCATAATAAGATTCAGACCGTCTCTTCTGAAAACAGGATGTTTTCCGACGGTGAACTTCACGTAAAGGTCTCCGGCCGTTCCTCCGGCCACCGCTTCTCCCATTCCGGGCAGGCTTATGGCTTCCCCGTCTCTTATCCCGGGAGGGACTTTGACCGTTATCTCCTCGCTTTTTTTGGAAACGCCGTGTCCGGAACAAGCGGAACACTTTTTGACGGGGATCGTCCCCTTGCCGGAACATTTGGCGCACTCCCTGAAAGACGAGACCGCCCCGAAGATTGACCGTCTGGATTCGTGCACTCTTCCCGCCCCTTGGCAGGCGGGGCACTTTTCCATTTCCGAATTTGGTTCGGCTCCGCTTCCTTTGCAAACGGAGCAATAGGAAATTTTGGAAAGTAAGATCTTTCTTTCCGTTCCAAAAATTGAATCTTCAAAAGATATGCTCAAATCCACCGCGATATCCGCGCCTCTTTTCGCCTTGGCCCTCCGGCCGCCCTGTCCTCCGGTAAAAAAGTTTTCAAAAATATCCCCGAAATCAAATTCAAACCCTTGGCCGCCTCTGGAAGCGAAATCGCCGAAGTCAAAATCGCCGGATCCTTGTCCGTATCCGCCCGCTCCGCCGGCGAAAGTTTTTCCGTAAGTGTCGTACTCGGCCCTTTTTTTGTCATCGTAAAGAATCTCGTAAGCCTCGTTCAGTTCTTTGAACTTCTTGTCGTCGCCTTTGGTTTTATCCGGGTGGTGCTTATGCGCCAGCTTGCGGTAAGCTTTTTTAATTTCATCTTTAGTGGCGTTTCTGGCCACGCCCAGTATTTCATAATAATCATTCATATAATTAGCTTTTTAGGTTATAGGAATTAGCTTTTTAGTAATTAAAATTTCCTAAGAAGCTACAAGCTAACTCCTAATTCCTAGTTCTTATTTTTTTTCTTCAAAATCGGCTTCTCTGGTTTTGCCTTCTCCTCCCTCATTTTTGGGCTCGCCTTGCGAAGCAGGCTGTTCGGCTTGACTGGACTGATTCTGCTGCCCGCCTTGCCCATTCGAGGCAGGTTCGCCTTGGGCGGATTTGCGCATAGCTTCGCCGATTGATTGCAAGACTTTGGAAAGCTCCTCTGTTGTTTTCTTGATGTTCTCCGCATCGTCTCCGTCTTTTACTTTTTTCAGCTCGTCAATTTTGTCCTGCACCGGCTTTTTTACCTCGGCGGAAACTTTGTCTCCAGCATCGGACAACGATTTCTCGGCGGTGTAAATCAAACCGTTGGCGTTATTCTTCACCTCGGCCGATTCTCTTTTCTTTTTATCGTCTTCGGCGTGGGCTTCAGCGTCTTTTTTCATCTTTTCAATATCGTCCTTGGACAATCCCGAAGAAGCTTCTATTCTGACCGATTGTTCTTTGTTGGTCGTCTTGTCTTTGGCTTTCACGTTGAGTATGCCATTGACATCAATGTCAAAAGTCACTTCCACTTGTGGCAGGCCTCTCGACGACGGAGGAATTCCGTCCAAGATAAATCGGCCCAAGGTTTTGTTGTCGGCGGACATTTCTCTCTCGCCCTGCAAAATATGAATCTCCACAGAAGTCTGATTATCTGCGGCCGTGGAAAAAACCTGGCTCTTGCTGGTCGGAATGGTCGTGTTTTTATTGATAATTTTGGTACAGACGCCACCCATAGTTTCTATGCCCAAAGACAACGGGATGACATCAAGAAGCAAAACATCTTTTACCTCCCCTTTCATAATGCCTCCCTGCACCGCCGCTCCCACGGCGACGACTTCGTCCGGATTAACGGACTTATTCGGCTCTTTGCCGAATAAGTCTTTGACGGCTTTTTGCATCGCCGGCATTCTGGTTTGTCCGCCCACTAGAATAATTTCGTTGATCTCGTTAATCTTCAGGCCGGAATCTTCCACCACTTTCCTGGTGATATCAATTGATTTTTTGATAAGTCCGCCGGTCAATTCTTCCAGCTTCGTCCGGGCGAACTTAACGAGCAAGTGTTCCGGCCCTGAAGCTCCCGAAGTGATAAACGGTATGTTTATCTCCGTCTCAAAAGTGCTGGAAAGTTCGTGTTTGGCTTTCTCGGACGCTTCTTTGATTCTTTGCAAAGCCAGAACATCTTTGGTCACGTCAATACCGCTTTGTTTTTTGAATTCCGAAATAATCCAGCCCATTATTATTTGGTCTATGTTGTCTCCGCCCAAATGAGTGTCGCCGCCGGTGGACTTCACCTCAATGACATCGTCGCCCACTTCCAAAACAGACACGTCAAAAGTGCCCCCTCCGAAGTCATAGACGACGATTTTCTCGTCTTTTTTCTTATTAAAACCATAAGCCAAAGCGGCCGCCGTCGGCTCGTTGATTATTCGGAGCACCTTCAAACCGGCGATTTCTCCCGCGTCTTTAGTCGCTTTTCTTTGGCTGTCGCTGAAATAAGCCGGCACGGGGATTATCGCCCCTTCCGCTTTTCCGCCCAGTCTGGCTTCGGCATCGTGCTTGAGCTTTTGCAAAATCATCGCCGAAATTTCTTCCGGCCTGTAGCCCTTTCCAGACATTTTCACTTTCACTCCGCCGTCATCGGACTTCTCTATTTTGTAGGGCAAAAGTTCTTTATCTTTCTTGACTTCCTCGTCTTCAAATTTTCGCCCGATAAGCCTTTTGACGGAATAAATTGTGTTTTCCGGATTGGTGACAGCCTGCCTTTTCGCCAGCAAACCCGCCAACCTGTCGCCGGACTTGGAAATGGCCACGATGGAAGGAGTGGTTCTGCCTCCCTCGTCATTTTCCAAAACTTTCGGTTCGCCGGCTTCAATGACAGCCACCGCCGAATTGGTCGTGCCCAAATCTATTCCCAAAATTTTTGATGTTTGCATATTTTAAATTAGCTTTTTAGGTTATAGGAATTAGCTTTTTAGTAATTAAAATTTCCTAAGAAGCTAACTCCTAATTCCTAGTTTTTAATAAATTTGCCGACTTTCACCAAGCTCGGCCGAATCACCATCCCGCGCATTTTGTATCCTTTTCGCAGTTCTTCAATCACGATACCGTCTTTTTCCGCCGTGTCAACATCCGCCTCTCCTATGCTTTCGCTTTCTTTGGGGTTAAACATTTTTCCAAAACTTTCCATCACTTCCACTCCCCGGCTTTTCATTATGCTCATAAGCTGGGAACGCAAAACTTCCATCCCTTGCCGCCAATTTTTATCAATTTTTTCCCAACCTTCCTTATTGGCGTACAGCCCGTCAAAAGAATCGGCCAAGTTCACTAATTCCAAAACCAAAGCTTTTTCGGAAAATTTTATAATGTCTTTCCTCCTCTCTTCTTCTTCTTTTCTGGCGTTGACCGAATCGGCTTTAGCCCTCTGCCAGCCGGCCAAATACTCGCCCTTGTCGGCTTCGCAAACTTTCAGTTTCGCCCGCAACTTTTTTATAGACTCGGCGGGATTATCCGCCTCTTCTTCTATTATAACATCATCTTTTTCTTCCATAATAAAAACATTTTAGCATTAAAGGTTTTCCCAATGCAAGAGGGCGCAAAAATTGATTGAAACTTTTATATCCTTTCCACCAAAATGGTGTTGGTCATTCCGCTTTTGCCGAATGGCATGCCGGCCACAATAACGATTTTGTCGCCTTTTTGGGCCAATTTGCTTTTCAAGCAATGTTTCTTCGCTTCTTTGATGGCTGCGGGCAGAGTGTTTAATTTTTCTATCAAAACCGGATTGCAGCCGAAAGTCAAAAGAAGCTGGCTGGCGACTTTTTCGTTCGGAGTCATGGCAATGATGCGCTGAATCGGCCTGTACCGGGCAATCATCCTGGCGGCGAAACCGTAATAAGTCAGAGCCACTATGTGTTTGGCGCCGATGTTGTGCGCCAAGTCCACCGCTTCGGCGCTGACAGCGTCAGTGATGTTGTCTTCTTTTCCTGTTCCAGTAAAATATTTTTTAACATACCCCATTTCTCTCTCCACTCTTTCCGCCACTTTAGTCATCACCTTTACCGCTTCCACCGGATATTGCCCCAAAGCGGTTTCTTCCGAAAGCATTATGGCATCGGTGCCGTCTAGAATGGCGTTGGCGACATCGGACACTTCGGCTCTGGTTGGAACCGGCGACTTTATCATTGACTCCAGCATATGAGTGGCGGTAATAACGGGCTTGCCGGCCTTGTTGCATTTTTTTATTATCTCTTTCTGGACCATCGGCATATTTTCCACGCCTATCTCAATGCCGAAATCGCCTCGGCCTATCATAATGCCGTCCACCAATTCAATTATTTTATCAATATTTTCCAAGCCCTCCACATCTTCAATCTTGGCGATTATTTTGGCTTTTGACTTGGCTTGGTCTAAAATATCGCGGAGCTCCGTCACATCATCCGGCCGGCGGACAAAAGAGAAAGCGACAAAATCAACTTTATTTTTAAGCCCGAATTCCAGATCGTCTTTATCCTTCTTTGTAAGAGAACTGATGGACAGTTTCGCTCCGGGCAAATTAACTCCTCTTTTTCCTTTGATTTCTCCGCCGATTATGACTTTGCAGACAACCTCGTTGCCTTTTATATCCATTATTTCCAATTTCTTTTTTCCGTCATGAAGCATTATAAAACCGCCAACCTTCACTTCTTTGGGCAACGGGGCGTAATTTATGTAAACCCTTTTTTCATCGCCGACGATTTTTTCCGTAGTCAAAGTAAAAGTCCGGCCTTCTTCCAAAACTATGCTTTCTTTGTAAAAATCGCCGATTCTTATTTTCGGCCCGCCCAAATCCTGCAGCAAAGCCACCGGAATTCCGATTTTTTCCGAAACCGCTCTGGCGTTGTCCACCTTGACCTGGTGTTCGGCAAAATCACCGTGGGAAAAATTCATTCTCATCACATTTACTCCCGCTATCAGCAGTTCTTCCATTTTTTTGACATCCGTCGTTGAATGTCCGATTGTCGCCACTATTTTTGTTTTTTTCATGATTGTTTAATTAATTTAAAAACAAAGAACATCAAGGTTGAACCTTGCCGCAAGGTTCAACCTTGATGTTCAAACCGCTACCTCTTGCTCCACTGCGGAGCTTTTCTGGCTTTCTTCAAGCCGAACTTTCTCCTTTCTTTCATTCTCGGGTCTCTCATGAGAAATCCTAGCGGTTTCAATTCTTTCCTCAATTCCGCATTGAGCTCAATCAAGGCCCGGCTGATGCCGTGCCTTAACGCTTCGGCTTGCGAATGTATCCCTCCGCCGGACAATCTGACAGTAATTTCGTATTTTTCCATTTTGGCTGTTTTCATCGGACTTTCCACAATACCTCTTAATTCAGCGGTTGGAAAATATTCATTTAATTTTTTATCATTGACCAAAATTCCTCCTTCCGACTTGGCAAAAAGACGCACCCTGGCCACGGAGGTTTTTCTTCTGCCGATCGCTTCTATATAAACGCCCATTCCCGCTTTTTTATCTTTTTTTGTTTTTGTTTCTTTTTTTACCGCCATAAATTTATTGCTTGAACATCAAGGTTAAACCTTGCCGCAAGGTTTAACCTTGATGTTCTTACTTTATTATCAAATTTTTTATCATTTTTATTTGGAGCTTGCTTTTCGGCAACATTCCCAATACCGCCGTCCTGAAAACAAAGGCTTTGCCTTTTTTATCAATCGCTCTTTCTATTGGAATTGATTTCAATGATCCAGGATAACCCGCATAAGTTTTATATTCTTTTTGCTTGATTTTTTGGCCGGTTAATTTTATTTGGTCCACATTCAAAATGACAAGTTTTATGTCCGGGGCGACGTTTTCTTGAAAACTCGCGTCATTTTTCCCGCGTAAAATGGCCGCCGCCTCCGAAGCGGCTCTTCCTAAAGCTATTCCTTTCGCGTCTATTGTGTATTCTTTCATAGTCATAATTAAACAAACTCTATTATTGATATCTTGCTGCCGTCGGTTTTTCTTCTGGGCATTTTGGTAATTCTGGTATAACCGCCGTTTCTGTCTTTGTATTTCGGCGCTATTTTATCAAATAATTTCTTGGTTGACAAAATCCCTATCACGGAAGCGACTATTCTCCTCTTGGCCAAATCCCCGCCTTTCGCTTTGGTGACAAGCTTCTCTATGAAAGGCCTCAACTCTTTGGCTTTGGCTTCGGTGGTTTTTATTTTGTCGTTTTTTATAAGATTAACAGCCAGTGACTTCATTAAAGCCTTTCTTTGGTTTGTTTCTCTTCCGAATTTTCTTTTTGTATTATGGTGCCTCATTTCTTTATTGAACATCAAGGCTTAACCTTGATGTTCTTGACTATTTTAAAATCAATCCGTAATTGCCCAGCGCTCTTTTTATTTCCTGGACGACTTTCTTGCCGGCGCCTTCAATTTCCATCAAATCCGATTCTTTCTTTTTGGCCAAACCGCCCAAAGTCCTGATTCCGGCCGTTTCCAGCACATTAAGCGTTCTAGCCGACAATTCCAAATCCTGAACTCTGGTTTTTAAAACTTCCTTATCTCCCCCTTCAGCCTCTTTGCCGGAAACGCTTTCTTCCGCTTCTTCGTCCTTTTCTTTTTTCCCGACTGGCGCTTTTTCAGTTTTCACTTCCTCCTTTTCCTGAAATCCGATGATGGCTTTAAGGTGATGGATCATCGTTTCTATTGATTTTTCCACAGCTTCCGCCGGAGTGATGGAACCGTCCGTTTCCACGGAAATTCTTAATCTGTTGTAATCCGTTCTGTCTCCGACCCGCATATTCTCCACTTCATAATTTACTTTTTTAATGGGCGTGAACACGGCATCTAAGACAATGGTTCCTATGCCAACCTTGTCTTTCTTTAATTCTTCTCTGGAAACATAGCCCAAGCCTTTTTCCACGGTAAATTCAATATTAAGCTTCGCCTCCTTTGAAGTAAGGGTGGCGATGTGTTCTTTTTTGTTCATTACCTCCAATTGAGAAGGAACTTCAATGTCATCCGCCGTCACATTGGCCATTCCGCTAGCGGAAATTTTTGCCGTTTGAGACTCGTCCGTGTTCATTTTAAACCTTACTTTTTTCAAATTCAAAAGAATAGTTATGACATCTTCTTTTATACCGCTTATTTTGGAAAACTCGTGAGGGACTCCTTCAATTTTTACCGAAGTTATGCCCGCCCCCGGTATGGAGGACAATATTATTCTCCTTAAGGAATTGCCGAGCGTGTGCCCGTAGCCGGCGTAAAGCCCGCTGATTTCATAAACCCCGCTATTTCCTTCTTCAAACACTTTTTTTGGTTTTGACGGCAGTCCTATTTTGTAGTCCATATTTTTATTAAAATCCAATAATTAAAATTAAGCGCTGGCGGCGGCCGGCATTCCTATAATTTCCCCTTCCTTTTTAACTTTATCCAATTTCAGCCAGACAGGCGAGCTGTGTTTTTTCATTTTCGCGTCAAGGTCTTTGAAAACCGCTTTGGCGGACGATTGCGGCCGGACGGTTATTTTGTTTCCAATAGAAACTCTGTATGACGGAATATCCACTCTTCGGCCGTTAACCATCACGTGTCCGTGAGTTACAATCTGCCTGGCGACCGACCTTGAATCGGCCAAACCCATTCTGAAAACGACATTGTCCAATCGCGATTCAAGGAAACTGTAAAGCGCGGCCATAACGTTGCCTCCTCCGGCTTTGTTCTCCGCTTCTTGGGCATAATTATCAAACTGCCTTGTCCTTAAGCCGTAGCTGAATTTTACTTTCTGTTTTTCTCTAAGCTTAATGCCGTATTCGGTTGAAGAAGCTCTCCTTGTCTTGCCTGATTTTGTAGCCGGGCCTGGAACATAAGGTTTTCTGGCTATGGCGCACTTAGGACCAAAACACCTTTCTCCTTTTAGAAAAAGTTTTTCTCCGACTCTTCTGCATTTTTTGCATTTATCTATTTGCATAACTTTATGACTTTATGGACTCTTTATACTCTTCTCGGCTTTTTCGGTTTTGGCCCGTTGTGCGGTATCGGCGTTACGTCCTTAATCGCGCTTATTTCTATTCCTTTCGCGGCAAGCGTTCTTATGCCCGATTCTCTTCCGGCTCCGACTCCTTTTATCACCACGTCCACTTCTTTTATTCCGGCGTTGATGGCCTTGTCCGCCAGAAGTTCCGCTATTTTAGCCGAGGCGAACGGCGTGCCCTTTTTGGCTCCCTTGAAGCCCATCGCCCCGCTGCTTGAAGAGAACAGCGCGTTGCCGTTTTTGTCGGTCAATGTCATAAGCGTATTGTTATAAGTTGAACGAATATACAAAGTTCCGTTTGACACCTTGACCTTCGATGATTTAACGGGAGAAGCGGCCGGTTTAGCGCCCGCCGTTTCTTCTTTTTTTTCTTCTATGATTTTTTTCTTGCCCATATTTCAATCTAAAATCTAAAAAATAAAATCTAAAATTTGTTTGCTTTAAGTCTTCTCCGCTTTCTTTCTTCCGCTACCCATCGTGATGCGGACGTTTCCTCTCAAGGTTCTGGAATTGGTTTTTGTTCTCTGTCCTCTGGACGGCAATCTCTTGGCATGCCTGGTTCCCCGGTAAGTTTTTATTTCTTTCAATCTTTTGATATTGGCCGCTATTTCTCGGCGCAAATCTCCTTCAATTTTATGCTTTCCAACCAAATCTCTTATGGCGTTCTGCTCGCTCTCGCTCAAATCTTTGGCTTTTTTGTCAAAAGAAATTTTAGCCTTGGTCAAAATGTCTCTGGCCAGCGAATCGCCGATGCCATATAAATAGCCCAAGGCTATTTCCAATCTTTTATTATCCGGTATGTTTGTTCCAGCTATCCTCATATTATATATTTATCCTTGCCTTTGCTTGTGCTTGGGCGTTTTTTTGCAAATATTATAAAGCCTCCCTTTTCTTTTGACGAGTTTGCAGTCTTTGCACATTGTCTTTATTGAAGTCTTTACTCTCATTTTTTATGTCTTACATTCTGTGAACGATTCGGCCTTTCGTTTTGCCGTATTCGCTCATCTCTATTTTAACCTTATCTCCAACTAAAACTTTAATCCGGTGCAATCTCATTTTGCCGGATAAATAAGCGATTATTTCGCTTGCGTCGTCCATGCGAACGCGAAAAGTCGCATTAGGCAAAGCCTCTGTCACGAGTCCAATAGAAATTTTGTCGGACATGTCTGCCATCAAAGTTATGAAAACATATTAGCAGAAACAAAAATCCTGTCAAATAAATCGTAGACTTTCATAATTATTTACCGCCGGCTTGGAGTTGTTGTCGCCTTGCTTGTCTCAATATTTATTTTTATCTTGCTTTTGTCTTTGGGAAATCTCGGCCACCATTTGGGGCTTTGGACGATGGCCGCTTTTTCAATGGCGGGATAATTCTGGAAAACGGAGGTGTAATCTTTTCCTTTGTAATTTATTATTTCTTCAAGGAGTTTGGCCGTGTCCACCGTCCAGACGAAATCGGCGTCGCCTTTCAGCCGGACGGTTATTTCTTTATTTTTGGCGTCGGCGGATATCAAACTGAAATCAAGCGCCTCAACATTATCCACCGCAACCGTCTCGTTTTTCGGAGCTTTTTTCAAGTCCCCGGAATTGTCGTCCGCCAGCGCTTTAGCCAAGTCGTCTTTTTTAAACAAGTAACCGGCGGCCGAGCCTTTCGTTTTAAACGCCATTGACCGGCCGACTGAATCGCCAACCTTCGGATTGTCCGCATTTTCTATGTATTCAATTTTTACCGCATTGGCAAATAAAACATAACCTTCCGGTTTTTGCTTGGAAAGCGTCTCCGTCAAGCGGTTTTTTAATTTTTCATTGACCGCCGTCCTAACACTTTCAATGTCCTCTTTTTTGACCACTCTGGCGTTTCCGCTTGACCCGCCGGACATTGCCGACTTGGACTTGGCAAAAACTTTTTCAAACCTAGCCCCTCCTTTGAGGCCGGGAAGGGTGAAGTCGGACGGCCCGATATTGTATTCTTCCCCCGCTTGGTCGGCGTAAACGGTCGCTTCCAATACTCCCATGCCCGGCACAGAAATAGCCCCTTTGATCCTGTAAACTTTCCCGTCGCTTGTTTCAAATCTGGTGTTGGCGATGAGTTTTTGAGGCGCGCTGCCGTAATTGTTGTAAACGGTTATCTTGCCGCTCGCCTTTTGTCCGCCCGAAGTTATTCCGGTGGCGGTAACAAGACCGCTTTCTTCCGCGCTTAATTGCGCAATCTCAAACTGTAAACCGTCAGCGGTCGTATTGGCGCGCGCTCTGAGCCTTGAATCAACAGTCAGCGTTTCCTTGTAAGGAAAAATATTGATGGCGGCCGTGGAAACTCTGTTTAACGCCACAAAACCGAAAGCGCCAAATAAAATTAAAATGAGAAAAGAAATTGTGAGCTTGAAAAGAAACCGGCTTTTTTTCGTTTTTTCCATTTCCAACTCTTCAACAAGGGGTCTCTCCTCCTTATTTCTTAAAAAAACGTCTTTTATTATTTTCCTGGGCATATGTTTTAATCTAAAAAATTATTGGCGTAAATGGTTTCCATCATAAGCATTATGTCTTTGTGCTGATAATCGCCTTGCTCGCATTTTTTAAGATTTTGAGCCGATTGGGTCATTGAACTGACTTGATTGAAATAACGCGTCAACCATTCGGGATTTATCTTTTGCGCCACAAAGGGTTTTCTTAAAACCGTAAACTCCGAAAAATCTTCGCTCTCAAGGCAGGAAGAAAAAAACCTGCAAACCGGATCGTCGCCGATTACGAAAACATTTTGAGGAAGAAGATTTTCCCGCGCCATGGCGGTCAGCGAATTTTTCAAATAATCGCGCCATTCTCCGACCGAATCTTTTATCACTAGGGCTATTTTATCCGAACTTTCCAATGTTCTGTGCCCTCTGGAATAAGCCTTGACGACAGAGGACGCTTCCTTGAGAAAAGTATTGAGACTGGCGGCCGCTTTCCTGAACAAAAGATTGGTTCCTTTGGGAAAAGAAGCGGACATCTCCAAAACATTTTCTCGGATAAGATTGATTTCCGTGGTTTCTCCTCCGATGTCTATTATCAAAAATCCTTCTCTGTTGCTTATTATATCATTTAAAACTTTAAACGCCACAAGGGGCGAGGTTGCGAATTTCAAGGGAGTGTGGATAAAAAATTTTCCAATCTCTTCTTCCGCCAATTTCATCATTTTTTCCACTCCCGCGCTCAAATAGATATGCGATTTGACCGAGCGGGCGGTTTTGCCGGCCGGATTTTTGACATGATACCCGTTTAATTCGATCTTTATGACCTCGCGCTCTATGTAATCTGTCCCGGGCGAGATGAAATTTTTTTCCTCTTCTTCAATAAGCCGGCTGAAAAAATCGTTTTTAATTTCAAACGGCTTTTCTCTCGCCGCGGTTATTATTTTTGTCTTGGAAGCGAACCACGGGGAAGAAAAAACGCACAAGACTTCGTCTATTTTGCCGGAGTAGAGATTTTTTAATTTTTTCGCCGTAAGGCGAAGCGAATCCGCGGTGCCTCTCAAGGAAGCCTCAAGACTCACGTCAAAAAGAAAATTAACCGGCGACTTCGGCGCGGCCAAAATGGTAATGGGGCAACCCTCATTGCTTTCCGCCAGCGCTCCGCCCACGGACGAGCTGGTGATGTCTATGACAACGATGACTTTTTTTCTTGGAGTTTTGTTGAAAAATGGCATCGGTTATATTATAACACGGCAAAAATAATGAAAAAGCTGAAATTATAGTATAATGGTGTGCATAAGATAAAATAAAAAATAGTTAAAATCTCGCGAAATATGCCAACATCCGCCAAACTTGTAAAAAAATTTTTTCAAGAAAATTATCCGGCGTTTTTTATTTGCCTGTTTTTTTTCGCCATTTCGTTTTTCACCGCAAGCGGTTTTGATTTTAAAAATTTAAAATACAGCGGCGATTCAATAACAAGCGATGAGGTGCCTCATATAACCAGCGGTTATTATTACCTGAAATCAGGCAGGTATTTTTTGAATCCGGAACATCCGCCTCTTGTGAAAGACGTTTCTGCCGTCCTGCCTTTTTTTATTTTAAATCCTTCTTTTCCGGAAGTGTCTTATGATTATCCGGCGCCTTCAAATGAAAAAGAAAAAGAGGATCTTTTTTTCAACAAAAATGCCTTTCCGCGCGATTTGGAAGTGACAAATTATCATTGGGATAATCGCATGCTTATTTTCAACCCTAAAAATAATCCGGATCTTATAATTCTTCTGGCCAGATTGGGGGTAATTTTGTTTAATTCGGCCATGCTTTTTGTCCTGTATCTCCTTGTTAATAAAAATTGGGGCAAAAAGAGCGCCGTTTTAAGTTTGTTTCTTTTGGCGATACCGCAGTTCAACATTGCTCATGGCAGTCTTGTCACAACCGACTTTGCGGCTTCCGTTTTGCAGTTATGCTCTCTGGCTTCTTTTGCCGTCTTTTTGGAATCATTAATTTTAAAAGAAAAACGTCTTTTTTTATGGCTTTTCCTTTCTTCTTTTTTCTTCGCACTCGCTTTTGCCGCCAAGTTTTCTTCATTGGTTTTAATTCCTGTTTCTTTCGTTGGCGGACTTATTTTTATTTTGGCCGTTAAAAAATTTAATTTTAAAAATCTGCTGATTTATCTGTCGTCTTTTGCCGTTTTAATCGCTTTTTCTTTTTCTTTGATTGTTTTTTATTATTCTTTCCATGTGAAAAATATGGACGCGAAAGGAATAAATTTTCAACTTGATGCCAATTACCCGAAAAAATTCCCGCCTGCCGTAAAAGTTTTTCTTAATCAAATGGCGGAAGGCAACAGGCTTGAAAAAGCCATATCGGTTTACGCTATTGGATCATTTATGACAATAAACAGGATTGACAGCGCCGGACAGTCAACTTATTTTATGGGCAAAGTGTACGGTTCCGAAGGGGCCGAGTTTTGGTATTTCCCTATTCTTTATTTTACCAAAATCCCCTTACCCATTCATATTTTGACCTGGTTGTCTTTCGCGCTATTTCTGATTTTTCTAAGAAAGCGCGCTTTTAAAAAAGAAATTTGGCTTAATCTTAATCCTTTGGATCTGTTTCTTTTTATTTTTGTCGCCTTTTATTCTTACAAGTCAATATCCAGCAATCTCAACATCGGTTTAAGACATTTTATGCCCGTTGTTTTCGCAGTTTCCGCCTTAACGGCGCGCGGAACAGCTATTTTTTGGAATGAGCGAGTTTTTAAAAAAATAAAAGTGGCTCATATCGCTTTCACCCTGTTAACAATAACGCTTATTTCAACGATAATTTCATTTCCGCATTACTTAAGCTACTACAATATATTGGCTGGCGGAACAAACAATGGATACAAAATAGCCACTGATTCCAATTACGACTGGGGGCAAGACATAAAACGGCTGGGGAAATTGGTTCAAGATAATAATATTGATAAAATTTATGTTCACCTTTTTAGCGCCAATAAATTGGATTATTATTTAAACAACAAGAACAAAGGATTTAATCTTGAATATGACGACTTGCCGCCGCCAGGTTCTTATTTGGCTGTTTCAGCGCAAGAACTTCAAAATAACAATTACGACCGAGATCTGCCCGAAAATAAAAAATATTCGCAATTAGAAAACAGCCTTATAGCCAGAGCGGGAAAATCGATTTTTATTTTTAAAATTCCTTAATCAAATGAAACAAAAAAATAAAAAAATATCAATCGTCATTCCGGTTTATAACGAAGAAGTGATATTAAATAAAACAATGACGACCTTGCAAGATTTCTGCGAAAAAAATCTTAAAAATTATGATTGGAAAATTATTATCGCCGATAACAATTCCACCGACTGCACGGCGGAATTGGCGAAAAAATCGGAAAAAGAATCGCATGGCAAGATTATTTACAAATTCATTCCCCAAAAAGGCAAAGGCTTGGCCATTGGGGAAAGCTGGAAGAGTTTTGACGCCGATTTTTATATTTTTATGGATGCCGATCTGGCCACCGATTTGTCCGCTTTGCCAGTTCTTATAAAAGAATTGGAAAATGGCGATGATTTGGTTATCGGCTCCCGTTTCATTAAAGGCTCATCGGCCAAAAGAACACTGATTAGAAAAATCACTTCCAAAGTTTTCAGTCTTCTTACTCGTTTTGTGTTCGGCCTCAAGATAAAAGATTATCCGTGCGGCTTCAAAGGCGCCGATAAAAATGTTATAAATAAAATATTGCCGCTGGTTAAAAATAACGCCTTCTTTTTTGATACCGAGTTGGTTATTCGTTCGGCCGCTGGTGGCATGAAAATAAAGGAAATACCGGTCATCTGGAAAGACAGGGATAAAACCGCAAGCAAGAGCCGAGTCAATGTTTTTAAAGTCACAAAAGAATATGTGCGCGAATTATTAAAATTAAAAAAAGGTCTGAAAACGAAAAACCGATGAACTATTTCAAAAAACTTTTTTCCCGAAAAAGAAACACCTTGATAATTTACAGCGTTATTGTTTTGGCCGTTTCTTATTTCACTTATTTTAAAAATTACGATTACCCGCCTTCGGTTTTCTGGGACGAAAATTATCACATCGCTTCCGCTCAAAAATATCTGACGGGAGTGATGTTTATGGAGGCGCACCCGCCACTGGGGAAATTGTTTGTCGCGCTTGGCGAATATCTGATTCACCCAAACGATAATATCGCCAAAAACGAACTGCTTAAATTCACTCAAACGGATTACATCAAAGATTTTCCCGCCGGATATTCGTTTAAAGGCGTCCGATTTTTCTCCGCTTTATTCGCTTGGCTTTCAGCTGTTGTCTTTTTCTATATTTTTTATTTTATTTCCAAAAACCCGCATACTTCGCTTCTTTTTTCTTTCCTTTATATTTTTGAAAACGCCCTGATTACCCATTCTCGCGCCGCCATGCTGGAAGGCAGCCATCTGTTTTTCATCCTCTTGGCGATTCTTTATTTCGTTTACTTGGTCCAAAAACCGTCCAGGAAAACATTGCTCAATTATTTTATTTTGGGAATTTTGGCAGGCTTGGCCGTCTCCATCAAAGCCACCGGAGCGATAACCGTTTTTCTGTTCCCTTTTCTTTTTGCCTTAGATTGGAAATATCAAGGTTCAGCCTTGATATCAAGGAAAGTCCTTGATATTTCTAAAAAATTAATAATAAAAGGCTTGTTTTTTGCCGTTGGTTCTGCTGCTGTTTTTTCTTTGGTTTGGCATATCCACTTTTCTTTGGGAAAATTTGCCGCAAATGACAAATTTTACAAAGCTTCGGAAGAATATAAAGAAATTATGAAGAACGGCCTTACTTCCGACCCAAAATATTTTCCGACGATGATGAAAGACAATCTCGCTTATATGGCCAATTACAACAAAGGCGTGCCGAAACTTGATGTCTGCAAACCGGACGAAAACGGCAGTTACCCTCTCGCCTGGCTTATCGGCGACAAAAGCATCAACTACCGCTGGGAAAAAAGCGGCGATGGCGTCAGGTATATGTACCTACAGGCCAATCCTATAACTTGGTTTTTGGGGCTGGCTGGAATTATTTTGTCTCTTATTCTGATAATCGGCCGACTGGTTTTTAAAAATCCGATTAAAAATAAAAACTTGTTTTACTTGATAACTACTTTTGCGGCGCTTTATGTCATTTATATGGCGATAATGCTCCGGATAGAGCGGGTGATGTATCTATACCACTATTTCATCCCTCTTATTTTTTCTTTTATTCTGGCGTTTCTGGTTTTTAATTACATTTTTGAAGAAAAAATCGCGAATAAATCCAAAAAAATTTACATAGGCTTAATCATATTGGCCGTCATAATCGCCGGGACTTACAAATTCTTCAGCCCGCTTTCTTACTACCAACCGCTGACAACCGAACAATTCAAACAAAGAATCTGGTTTGAATTCTGGAAACTCAAACCGATAGAGTAACTTTCCAATATTTTTTTCTTTTTCACCAATGTCCTCTATTTTGCCTATCGTTCAAATAGGTCGCACATGGACACTTTACCACTTTTTTATTTTTTTAAATTAAAAAAGTTTTTTAGAAATTCATCATTTTCAATCTTTTTAGCCAATATTTTCCTGATATGTCTTTTTACACCAAAAAATTCAGCCACGAATTCTACCTCATCATCGCACTCAAACGGACAAACAAAAACGCTTTTCTGAAGCGGGAAAAACTCCATATTTTTTAATTTAAAATTCAACGCCCTTCGCGCTTTTTTGTTTTTTTCCGGTATGTCAAAAATAATAATTCTCCAACATCCGTCCCATTTATTCGGTCGGGTTATTTTTATATTTTCCAAATCATAAGAAAGAACTTTTTTCTTGCCTAATTCTGTTATTTCCACAACATCAACGCCATTTTTTTCATAAATTATAACCAATTTGCGTTTTTTCATTCCTTCAATTGCTCTAATAATTTTAAATTTTTCAGCCGATTTTGTAGCGCTAAAAAAATCTAAAACCTGAACAATGTTTGGCAAAGCAAGTCCCGCAGCCAAAATTCCACCAACCGCAAGAGTTTTTAAGATATTTTTGGCAAGCTCTCCTTTTATGTGTTTTTCCCTTATTGATTTAATTTTATCTGTATTCACTTTTATCATTTTTAATAATTTAATTAATTACTACCCATTTTTCCTATCGTCCAAATAGGCAGTAATTCTGTTGTTTCAAATGATTCAAAGAATCTCCATTTTCATATCTTTAAATGTAATTTACTCTAATATTGCCTTAATTCTTCGCACGCCTGCCGAGACGGCTTCTTCTTTGACGATTTTAAATCGGCCGAGGTCGCCGGTTGAGACAGCGTGCGGACCCATGCAAATTTCCATGGAGAAAGATTTGTCATCGCTTCCGATATTATAGACTTTTACCTTGTCTTCGTATTTGTGGCCGAACAAGCCGATGGCGCCCGATTTTTTGGCTTCATCCAGATTCATTTCCGTCCAACTTACCGGCAGGTTTTCTTTTATCTTTCCATTGACTATCTCCTCTACTTTCTCAATTTGTTCTTTTGTCATTTTCTCCGGCCAGGAAAAATCAAAACGCAATCTCTCGGCGGTTATATTGCTCCCCTTCTGGTTGGCCTTTTCACCTAAAACTATTTTCAAAGCCTGATGCAAAAGGTGTGTGGCCGTGTGATACTGCGTTGTTTTTTCTCCTGCGTCGGCCAATCCCCCTTTGAACATTCCGGCGGAAGCGGTACGGGAAATTTTCTGGTGATATTCAAACTCCTTGTCAAAACCTTTTGTGTCAACGCCGATGTTTCTTTCTTTGGCCAATTCAACCGTCATTTCCAAAGGGAAACCATAAGTGGAAAAAAGGATAAAAGCGTCTTTGCCGGAAATTTCTTTCCTAACTGCCATTTTTTCAAGCTCTTTCATGCCTTTCTCCAAAGTCTTGTTGAATCTTTCTTCTTCTTCGCTTATCGCATTTAGAATCATCTCTTTTTTCTCCGGTATTTCCGGATAAAATTCTTTGTAAATTTCAAAAACAGGCTCGGCGACTCCCGCCAAAAAATTTCCTTCAATTTCCAACAGCTTTCCGTGCCTGACCGCTCTTCTGATCAATCTTCTTAACACATACCCTCGCCCGACATTTGACGGAGCCACTTCGTCGGCAATTATAAATACGCTGGCCTTTATGTGGTCGGCAATGATTCTTATTGATTTTTCTTCACTTGGCGGTTTAACCGCCATGGCGGTTAAACCGCCAAGTGTTTTGATTATCGGTTCAAACAAGTCCGTTTCGTAAACATTATCTTTCCCTTGCATCACCATCGCCATTCTTTCCAGCCCCATTCCGGTATCAACATTTTTTTGTTTCAAAGGATAAAACTTGCCGTCCTCGCCTTTGTTGTATTGCATAAAAACATCGTTCCAGATTTCCACCCATAAATCGTTGTCGTCATTGAAGCTGTCCGGAATTTTATCCGCGCCTCCCGTCCAATAAAATATTTCCGTATCCGGCCCGCACGGTCCTGTTTGACCGGCCGGTCCCCACCAATTGTTTTTTTTGGGCAACTTGGCGATTCTATATTCCGGTATGTCCAACTTTTTCCATAAATCAAAAGCCTCCTCATCAAAAGGCGCATCATTGTCGCCGGAAAAAACCGAAACGGCCAACTTGTTTTTATCCAACCCCAGCCATTTTTTGTCCGTCAAAAATTCCCAACTCCACTCTATCGCCTCTTTTTTAAAGTAATCTCCAAAAGACCAGTTGCCCATCATTTCAAAAAAAGTAAGATGGCGCGAGTCACCCGCTTCGTCTATGTCGCCTGTCCGGACGCATTTTTGGATATTGGCCACGCGCTTGCCGCCGGGATGTTTTTCTCCAAGCAAATACGGCACCAACGGATGCATTCCGGCAGTCGTAAAAAGCGCCGTCGGATCAGTTTCAGACGGAACAAGAGAAGAAGAAGGAATAATCACATGCCCCTTACTCTTGAAAAACTCTAAAAACTTTTTTCTTATATCTGATGAACGCATGAGCCACCTCTCGGATTTGAACCGAGGACCTTCGCTTTACAAAAGCGTTGCTCTACCGCTGAGCTAAGGTGGCGCAGTATTTATTTTTAACAGTTGCTCTCTACTCTCGCCTCGCCTGAGGGGTAAACCCCGTATGGCGGGGTAAACTATACTGGCTTGTCTTCATTTTTATCTTTGGAATCGGCGCCGTTGACTTGATTCCAATAAGGATGGCTGTTGCCGTTCATCTTCACTTCTCTTTTTCCTCTTATGTAGTTGGCCAGCTGCAAAAGAAGTCTTTCCATTCTTAGCACGTTTATTCTGAACTTTGATATGATTATTTCAAATTCTTTATAAATTTTCGGCGACAAGAAGTCGTGAAGGAAAACGGCGAAAGGAACAATGATTCTGGCGTTAATGTCGTGAAAAACAGGTCTTGTTTCATTAAACTTTCGTTCAAATTCTTCCTTGGGCAGCGCCCTGGCGAAAGACACTCCTCTTGAAAAAAGAAAAACGGCGCCAACGGCAGACAATAGAGCTGTATAAATCAATATATTCATATAGTTTAAGACAAATTATATTTGGCGAATCGGGAGACTTCTATTTTTTCGCCGAATTTTTGGACGGCTTGATTGAGCAGCTCTTTGACGGTAACGGCCGGATTTTTTATGTAGGGCTGTCCCATCAGTTCATTCGGGTCGGAAGGCGCCGAGGCGGCGATATGCATAGCGATGTCCTTGGCTAAAGTCCGAAATTCTTCGTTGCCGGACACAAAATCAGACTCGCTTTTAAGTTCCAATATGACCCCGACTTTTTTGTTGTTGTGCACATAGGCTTCAATCACCCCCGAACCCAACAATCTGTCCGCTTTTTTCTCGGCTGACTTGGCGCTTTCTCTTTGGAGAACGGCCAGAGCTTTTTCCATGTCCCCGCCCGCTTCTTCAAGCGCCCTCTTGCAGGCGGACACGGAAACCCCCGTTTTGTCTCTTAATTCTTTTATTTGTTGGGCGGTTATCATAAGTTTTTTATTAAAACCGACTTACGATGTCGGTTTTCGGAAAATCGACATCGTAAGTCGGTTTTAAACTGTCTCCGCTTTGACCGGTCCTTGCTGGGCCAAAAGCGTTCCCTCTTTGTAAGCTTTGACGAACTCGCTCAAGAAATAAGAAATGCTGGATATGGAATTATCGTTGCCCGGAACGGGGTAGTTGATGCCGGACGGATTGCAGTCGCTGTTGAGCAAGGCGACAGCCGGTATTCTCATCTGATTGGCTTCGCTGACGCTTATTTTCTCGTGTTTGGAATCAACGGCGAGAATCGCCGAAGGCAAAAATTTCAGGTTCTCCGCCAATCCGCCGAAATAAATTTCCATTTTTTTGATCTGCCTTTCAATTTGAAGTTTTTCTTTCTTGGTGTATTTATCCAGTTCTCCGGCATCTCTTTTTTTCTTCAGGTCGTTGAGATGGTCAATTCTCCCTTTTATCTGCTTGAAGTTGGTAAGCGTTCCGCCGATCCACCTTTCTTTGACATAAGGCATTCCCAATTCTTTGGCGGCATTTTCCGTCAAATCTTTGGCTTCTTTTTTGGTTCCGACAAACAAAATAATTTTTTTGTCTTTGCCCAGCTTTTTGGCGAATTCTTTGGCGGAATCAATATTTTTTTTTGTTTTCTCCAAATCAAAAATTTCCACTCCGTTTCTTAATCCGAAAATATACGGCTTCATCTGGGGACTTCGGCTTGTCTGCGAATATCCCAAATGTATTCCGCTTAGATACATCTCTTTGACCACTGAATCAACTTGGGGCAAAGAAAACTCTTTTTGTTCCATTTTTTCTTCTGTCTTTAACATAAATCAAATAATAGCAAGAACGCCGCAAAATGCAACCCTGCCCCGAGCAGTGCCGAGGGGATTACTTTAAATTTCTTCCCACTCGGACGATATCCGATTTACCTGCAAATTAACATCCAACGTTTTGGTTTTTCCGCCGCTTCCGGTGTCGGTTGCCGTTACCGCCGTATTATAAATTCCGGCGGCTGTCGCGCCAGGAATTTTAATCGCCTTTATTTTCACTTGCGAAACCGCGCTTATATCAACAGACAAAGTATCGCTCCAAGTAGCGCCGCCATCGGACGAAAATTGAGCTTTGGCGCTTGTTATGTCCGGGATTTGGGCGGAAAGACTGATATTGCCGATGGCCTCGCCGCTCAAAGTCAAAACGATACTGCCGGAATTGGCGGATAATCCTTCCACGATATTGGCGACAAGCGATTTGTTGTCGGAATTGGCGATAGTAAAATTGGAAACCGGTTTGGCAACTTTAACGGTGGTTTGAGCTCGTGTCTTGGCGTATCCGGAACTTTGGTATCCGACACACTGGATTTTATAAACCGTGTCGCCGGATAATTTGCCGGTTTTTTGGCCGGTTGCATTATTGCTGCCGACTTGAGCGTAATAGCCGGGACCGAAATATTGGTTGCTAGGAAAATTATAATATGTAAGATAGCCAGTCATGGTGTCCGACGCCGAGTACAACAAACAATTTCCGGAAACATTACTCCCCAGCCATTGTATCGTGGATGTTTTTTTATATCCGATGCTTTGCGGATCCGCCCACATTGTAACGGACGGAGAACCGGTGTAACCGCTTCCGACATCCACTGTAACGGAAGCGTCGGCTGTTTGAGAACCATTGGCGCAATTTATGGTATAAGTTCTCGGCTTGCCGGTCGAGAAATTATTTGTCGTGTAGCTTCCCGAAGCCGTGTCGCCGGCAGTTAGCCAACCAGTATCTTTGTAGCTACCCGATCCAAGTCCTGTGTCATCTATATGCTCGCAAGAAGTGGCGTTGTCCGATGTCCAACTGATGACAGTAGAATTACTATCGGTTACAACCGTGTTTTGGGCGGAAATATAGGCTTTGACGGAAGTAACTCCGCAATTGGCGCAACCGCCGGAATCGCTGTCAAATTTTGCCGTTACCGTTTTGTCGGCCCCCGGATAAGGATTTTTTTTTAAAATGCATTCGTTGTCGGAATTAACCGAACCGCAGCCGGACCAGCTGGAAAAATAGGAACCGGAGCTTGGATTGGGAACAAGTTTGAATTTATAGTCCCTGCCTATTCCAGCCGTATCTCCATTGCTCATAGTTATAGTTTTGGAACCGGTCCAGCCAGAAGTGTCATCATAAACATATCTTGTCGCGTTGCCCGAACCGCTTCCCGCGGTTTTAAACGTTAAATTATACCAATCAGGGTCGGCGGAAGAAGATGATGACGGCGAAGACTCATTAAAACTAACCGTCAAAGATTTGTCGGCGCTTCCCATAGTAATCTTGCAAGTATCATCGGTGGTATTGTTTGTGCTTAAAGTCCCTCCAACACAATTTCCCCCGCTGGAAGTGTTCCAACCTCCCGACATTTTGCAAGCTTGTCCGGAATATGCCCCAGGAGTGGCGGTAAGGGTAACCTTGTCTCCGGAAGTGTAGCCGGTATAAGTTTTTGTCCCGCCGGTGGAATCGCTTCTTTCTTTGTTGTATATGCTTCCAGTGCAATTCCCGCCGATATTTACGGTTAAATTGTAACCGCTTGAACCATTGCTGCTACTTGATGAACTTGAACTTGAACTTGAACTACTGGAAGATGAGGAATTGGACGATGAACTTGAACTGCTGGAAGAACTGACAGCCGCGGGTTTGACGGTTACGGTGGCTTGGGTGGTGTAATTACCCGTTCCGATATATTGGCCGAGATATCTAGTGTAAGTCATAGTTAAAACATTCTTCTGGTCAGTATTGGAACCGGTTGTAATCCAAACATTGGACACTGTTTTAGTTTGCGATTTTGTACCACTGCTTGGCGTAGCGTCAAAACTTAAAGTATCAAAACCATTAGTGCCTGTGATGCCAGTGTGAGTATTGTAATAAGTAGGTTCTGACAAATCCGTCGTGGTCAATGTAACATTTGCGCTGTTGGGAGAAGTGACTTCGGCGGGAGCGCTTAGGCTGACGGAAGGAGCGGGAAGCTTAAGGGGGATTTCTATGTTAATTACATCGCTAAGATTGAAAGTATCGTTTATTGTGTTTCCCCCTTCTGTGCCAAAAATAACCAACTTTGAAGCAGTTTGGCCCGCATGAGTATTATCCATAATCATTGTGTATTCCAGAATGACTTTGGGATTTTTCTTTAAAGTTTTTGCGTTATCATACAATCTTGACACTTCGCTTCCTTGTATTTCGTAAGACTTAGATCCCGAAACTGTTCCCGTATTGGCAGAAACGGTAAAATCTTCATACTTGTTAAACTTGCCTCCCCCGTAGGGTCTGAAATTTATATAATTTTCCCCGTCGTCTGTCTTGAATATCATTCTGGCCCGAACATACATAATCTCATTGCCACAACCGGAAAAAGCGTATCTAAAATGAGTGGAAACTTTTATTTTTTCGTCATTGTTGAAATAGTCGGTAAAATTAGCTTTTGTTTCATAACCATCGTAATTACCAACCTTAAAATGAGCCTGTCTTTCGTTTCCCGATCCCCTAGAAGCTTTTAGCCATAAAGTTGATCCTCCCCAATATCCGCCCCAAGAAAATGTTTTCGTAGTTCCGCCCTTAACTGTTTCTCCGCGAATCACTCTCCCGTTATCGTCAGGATAAGTAACTGTAGTTTCCGAATATGTTAAACTAAACCAACCCAAAGCGGCCGCAAAAACCGCCAAAAAAACCATTGTTTGGCCGCTTATGATTTTATTTTTTCTAAACTTGCGCAGAAGAAAAATTATAATTATAAAAATCAAGCCAAAACCGTAAAAATAATAAGCGCTTATCCTTTCTTTGGCGACTTTCGGCAAAACCTCCGAATTTTCAGCTAATTCTTTGTCATCGGAAAACAAAGAAACATTATAAGAAATATTTTCGCATTTTTTATCAAGCGCGATATTTATTTTTTGATTATTGGAATAACCGTCTTTAGTATCGGGCAATTTTAATTCGCCAATCCCGCAAATATTGCCTTCTTTATCTTTTATCGTTGCTGCTATTTTTAAATTTTCCAAATCCTTAACTCCTTCCTTTACGCCCTTCCAGTAAAGATCCATTGAGCCGAAATAATCAACAGACAAAGATATCGTTTCACCTTTGCCGTAAATATTTTTAAGAGGACTGATAAGCATTACCCTGTCAACACGCGCCGAATTCCCGCCCACCGTCCATCTGAAAGACATGGCGAAAGAGCGGTTTTCATTTTTTGCGTCAATAAAACTCAATAAACTTTGATAAACTTGGGGCTTATCGTCTCCCGGCAGAGACAACGCCACATTTTTAGTTTCTCCGGGCAAAAACCGTATCTCTTGTTCCAGTTTCTTTTGGTTCTTAATTCCTGTTGACGGTCTGCCGTAGACAAAATATTCTTTCCATTCAACAATGGGATAAACCGCAACTTCCTTATTCCCTACATTTTTTACCGAACAGCTTATTTTCGGAGATTCGCCGGGGTTAAAAATCGGTCCCTCGTTAGGCTTGAATTTTTCTCCGTCAGAAGTCATGATTGCACAACTTTCCTGGTCAAAAGCCAAAAATGGCTCGCTAAAAAGATTATTTTGCTTTTGATTGCCTCCCAAATCAAAAACAACATCATCATAATATCCATACACATCTCCATTGTCGGACAAAATTCTTAAAACCAGCTTATAGTTTCCTTTCGGAAGGTAAGAATTTATAGGCAATTTCAATAACAATGATTTCTTTCCGGACGGCTCCAAAGAATAGCGGGAATTGTCTTCTTTGGCGGAAACAAAAGAAGAAGGAGGTGTTATGCCGCTTTTGGGGCTGATGAGAGGTTCTATGTCCTCAAGAGTCAAAAGGTAATTAAAAAAAGGGACTTCTATTTTTGAACTTGGATTTTCCAAGATAGCCGAGACTTCAACGGAACCTTCCCTTTTTTCTATTTTTACTTCTTTTATTTCTATCTTTGTTAATGTTTCTCCTTGTTGCTCTTGAGCCAGCGAAACATTATGAGAAAACAAAACAAAAGCTAAAACGAAAAAGGCTGATGCGCGCTTGAGAAATTTAAAATTGGGCATATTTTATTTTTCTAAAAAGTTTAATTTTTAATTTATCTTTTAATTTTAACACAAACAAAAAGGTTTAATAACAGCAAGTTATCCACACCTTGACTTTTGCTAAAACATAAGTATAGTTAAGTGAAATAGCAAAATAAACAAAAAGATAGCACATTTATATTTTTAATAAAAATTTACAGAAAGAAAGAGGTGTACCGTGGTAAAGGTAAAAATTGTAACTTTATTTTTATCGTTTTTATTTGTTTTAGGCACTGTTACCGTAAATGTGAAAGCCGAGCAAACTCCGGAATTTTCCGTATCATTTAGATCCTCTGACTCCCTTTCGTCTCAAAAATATTTTTCTGAACAATCTGAACAAGATAATGGCACAAACACTGTGTCATTAATAGTATATAACGCTATGGTTAATTTTCTCAAAGATGATGATGGGGATGAGTATTGTTCCAAATTAACAGCTAAGTTTGATTTGGATGCTAGCAAAAGGGTAAATTATTACGCCATATCTTATTTGAATTTAAATGGCAGCAACGGCTATGGCTATGATTGGTTCATGATTAATTCTTCCGATGTGTATACATTGGAAGAAGGATACTCCCCCGAGGAAGGAATCTTATATCTTGACATGGAAGTTTTTGGATACGGACGGTTAATGAAAGTGAGTGTCAAAGTTGAGATTTATTATGAGGGCGGAGGTCTGGCGTACACATTTGGGCCGGATGATGATCCAGACCTAAAAGATATTATGCTGGAAAGCAATGATTACGATGGGAAAGGCGACCCGTTTGCGAATCCCGCTGTAACGCCAACACCAACCCTGTGCGATCCGGAAAATATTTCGGTAAATCCTACCGACTTGACGCTCGCAAGAAAAACGAGTGAGGATGTGACTGTGACTATAACAGATACGGACGGTTGCGTTGTTGAAGGCGAGACGGTCACGGCGACGATCAATTTTGCTGGCAGGAACCGCATATCGATATCGCCATCAAGCGCTATAACGGACGAAAACGGTCAAACGACATTCACCATCACCGCCATGAAAAAAGGTAACTCAAAAGTTACCTTCAAAGCGGGAGATGTTAAAAAGTCAATAGTTGTAAAAGTAAAATAAGACGCTTGCCTATTGCGTTTTATCACCAAACCTTCTGGAAATCATCAAGATTTCCAGAAGGTTTTTTATTTTTTTAGGCAAGTGCGACCTATTGGGACGATAGGCAAAATAGGTCGCACCTAAAATATTTGCAGAATTAGCGGCTTTGTGTTATATATAATGTTATGAAAAAAGAAATACATCCTCAATATTATTCCGAAGCGGTTATCGCCTGCGCCTGCGGAAACAAGATAAAAGCCGGCTCTACTGCAGAATCCATTCATGTGGAAATTTGCAGCGCCTGCCATCCGTTTTTTACCGGCAACAAGAAGATCATAGACACCGCCGGCCGAGTAGAGAAGTTTAAAGCCAGACAAGCTAAAGCTAAAACAGCCGCAAAAACTTCTAAAAGCAAGAAATAATGCCTGATATTAAAAGTATCATTCTGGAAATTCGCGCCGGAGCGGGCGGAAACGAAGCCGCGCTTTTTGCCGCCGACTTGGCCAATATGTATTCCCGATTCGCCGCCAAACAAAGCTGGAGCGCCGTTATTCTTGACGAATCAAGAAGCGATCTGGGCGGATACAAAGAAGTGTTTTTGGAAATATCGGGCGTTGGGGTTTACGACAAATTAAAACAAGAAAGCGGAGTGCATCGGGTCCAGCGGGTGCCGGCCACGGAAAAGTCCGGCCGAGTCCACACATCCACCGCTTCGGTGGCCGTTTTGCCGATAAGGACGGAAGAAAAAATGGCAATCAAACCGCAGGATTTGGAAATCGCTTTTACCCGTTCGGGCGGAGCCGGCGGACAGAACGTCAACAAAGTGGAAACGGCGGTGAGAATCACCCACAAGCCGACCGGCTTGGTGGTCAAATGCACCAGCGAAAGGTCCCAGCAGAGAAACCGTGAAAAAGCGCTGGCTCTTCTGGCGGCTAAGCTGGAAAGCGGACAAGCCAACCAGGCGCAAAGCCAGCTGGCCGACGAAAGGCGCCAGCAAATCGGCACCCAAGATCGCTCGGAAAAAATAAGAACTTACAATTTTTTGCAGGACAGAATCACTGACCATCGCGTCAAAAAATCTTTTCACGATATAGAAAGAATAATGGAAGGCAATCTGGACAAAATCGTAAAAGCTTTCCAAGAAATAAAAAATCCCGCTTAAGCGGGATTTTTTATTTCTTCTCAACTAATCAATCTTTAGTTAAAAGTCGCTGTTATGTTTTTATTTCCATCAGCCTCGAATTTGCAGACCAAACCTTTATTTGTGATGTTTTCAGTAGAATCACAGCCAGACCATGATTTTAAACTTCCGCTGGATGCCGTTAATTCGTGCTCGGAGCCGTCGTTTTTGATAGTCTGGGTGCAAACATTGTTTGTGGCAGGGGCTTGGTCCGTGCCACATCCCAAATTACCGTAACCATCTCTGTATACGGAACCAGTTCCGGACAATGTTATCTTCAAAGTTATGTTTGCGGAGACGGAAGAAGAGCTGGAAACGGAAGATGTTGACGAGCTGGAGCTGGAAGACTTCGTGAATCTGACATTGGCCGTATTGCCGGAACTGCTAACCGTCAAGTTGCACAAGTCGCCACTGGCGCTTGATTTTTGAATACTTTCACAGCCGGATTCCCAGGAATTAAAAGATGATTTATAGGGTTTGGCCAAAAGCCTTAAATTATAACCTGAATATGTTTCAACTTCGCAGGTTGTGCCTGATCCCAATTGACAAGTCTTTACTGAACTGTTTTTGCCGTCTTTGTAACGATAAACATAAGCGTAACCCATTCCCGTTCCGACATTCTTTATTTTAACAGTAGCGGAGACGGAATTGCTGGAATCGGAAGAACTGCTTGATGCTTCTGTTTTATTAAACGAAACTGAAAACTTTTGATTTTTCGTCATTTTTATTTTACAAGTGGCAACATTGTCTTTGTATCTTGATCCTATTTTCCCTGTTTGGCTTCCTGGACAGGTAAACCTGCTTACATAACCTCCAGAGCTTGGAGTCATTTTCAAAGTAACCGTTCCATTTTTGCCGTAACTGTGTTCGCAATCAGAACCGCCAGAGCTACTAGTACTGCAATTGATTTTATTATCAGCGCTTTTAACTGTTCCACCTCCAGATACGGTAACCGTAAGGTCATAATATTTCCCTTCCGTATTGCCGCTTCCTTCGTTAAAATTGGCTGTTATGGTTTTATTACCGCTTAATTGAACATAGCACTGGTCTTTAACGCCTTTAAAAGTCAAGCAACCCCCGCCCCAGCCGCTAAAAATGGATCCTTTCTCCGCGACGGCTTTGAAGTAAATTGCGTTGCAACTTTGTTGTCCGTATCGATTATTACCACAAGTTTTTTCGTAATTCTCGCTGCAATTATTGCCGCAATTTATGCCGCCAATTTGTTCTCCTGAATTATTTATGCTGATTATTTTCCCGACACCCTTGCCGGTTTTTCTTACTGACACGGTAACTGTTTCTTTATCGGCCGATCCTTTTTTGTTGAAAGTGGCGGAAACGGTTTTGTTTCCGCTCATTTTAATCGTGCAGGAAGTTATACCCTGCGACCCTCGGCAGTCGTCGGCCCATGTGGCGAATTCATATTGAGTGCTGGGCGTTGATGGTGTAAGGGTAACTGATTCTCCTTTGTTTAATTTTATACTGCAATCGCCAGTGGCAGTTTCCGCATTTCCTTTTGAATCAACTGATCTTTTGCAATTTATGACACTGGAACCGCCACTGCTTGTTATCTTGCCGGCGCCGGAAATTTTCACTTTCAATGTATATTGCTGGACGGAAGAACTGCTGGAAGAGCTGGCGCCGCTGGAAATGGAAGACGAGCTTTGAACCGAACTTGAATTTGACGAGCTGGACGAAGTGGTGAATGACTGCTTGCTATTATACTTAGTGCCTGCGTTGTTTTTAACAAAAGCTTGATACCAATATTTCGTATTGGCTGATAAATTCTTGATATCAGTACTTACGCTTTGATCACCAGACTTATTGATTGTATAAGCTGTGGCTTGCGTCCACGAAGAACCGCCAGTTTTTATATAAAACAAATAAAAACTGGCTGAAGAATCTCCGCCATTATTCATCGTAGCGGTTAACTTAGCTGAATTTGAAGTTATATTGCTAACTGAAACAGTCGGAGCCGTTGGCGCGGAAACAGAACCGGACGAATCGGCTTTAGCTACCACCGCCGCTTGCTGTGAAGAATCGTCATTGACTTTATTTTTATTCAAATTAAGCCAATCCCAAAAACCGGCCTGCGCCGTTCCAACCGATAAAAAAACGGCCAAAAACGCCGCAAAAAAAACAATGGAAACAATTTTTTTGAAATTTGAAATTTTATTCATAGTTATCTAATTGTTAATACTAATATAAAAAAACGACCAAAGTTATTAATTTGATAATACTCCCCTCATTTTAAAACACTTTAATAAATAAAGCCAATGACAGGAGTGTGAATAACTTACTAAGGGCCGGCCTTAGTAAAACGAAGACCTGGCCATTTTGTTGATGATATCAATCTGCTCCTGATAATCGGCCGCGAATTCCATCACATCATTTCCATAGAAAGCATAGGCTTTTTTGTTCCAATTTGATCCCGCCAAGTACTTCAAAGCCGCTTTTCTTTCAGCTTCGTACCCTCCGGCCGACGCGCCATTGTCTTTCAAAAGCAACCCTGATGCCACAAAAGCGTCTTTTGGATTCCAAGGATTCGGCGGATTGTTTCCGGTGATATTGGAAATGCCTTTCTTGTATAGAAGCCAAGTAGTGGGCATAAATTGGGCCGGCCCCATCGCCCCGCCGCAGTAACCATACCAGACCTTTTTTGACACGGGCAATAAGTCCGGATCAAGGCCGAGTTCGGAAGTTATCTGCGTGAAAGCCGTTCTTTGCTTGGCGCAATTCGGATGAGCCAAATCTTCTTTCCAGTTTCCCTTCCCCACATTAGCGCCAAGATTAGACTCTTCTCTTATGACACCGAGCAAAAAAGCCGGTCTTACTTTTAATTTATTCCAGACCAAATTGGCATATTCCACCGCTTTTTCAAACGAAATAGACGGGGAACCGGAAAGCAAAAATAATTGGCTTCTTATGGTAGCGGCGTCTTTTTGCTTTAAGGCCATTATCGCCTGATAACCTTTCTCCACTCCTTTACTGATCTTCAATAAATTCTTTTTTTCCTCTTCATTAGCGGCTAATTTTTTTCTTTCCATTTCCTGCGCCGTTTTTAATTGAACTTGTTCGGCCTGATATTCCGCCAAATCGTCTTTTTCTTTTTCCGTCTGTTTTTTTGTCGTTTTTATTTCATCCAACGTGTCCTGAATAAGCCGGTGGATCGGTTCTAGGGTATCTTCCGTTACAAAAAAATCGGATATTTTTTGATAGCCCAAAACAATTTCCGCCAGGCCGGTGGAATCCATTTCGTTGTTTTTTCTTATCAATTCCGCCAAAGAATCTTTCTTTTTTTCGCTTTTGTCGGAAAGCGTTGTTATTTGCTCGGACTTTTTAGAAATGCCTGTTTTTGTCTTGGCTATTTCCGCGTCACGCCTTTGAATTTCCAGTTTGGCTTTTTTTATTTTCGCGTCAAATATGGCAATATCCCGTTCCAAACTGGCGGATTCCGTCCGTTTTTGCTGAATAATGGAGTCTAGCGCCCCAATCTGACTGTCTAGATTGTCCAATTGCTTTTGAAGTTCCTCCCTTCTTTCTTTGGTTGCGTTTTGGTTGACTTCCTCGGCAAAAGAGACAGTGAAATGAAAAAAAACAAAAGAAGCCAGCAACACGATAAGCGGTTTTAAAAATTTACGCATTTGTAAAATTATTATACCAAAAACGAGGACGCTTGTCCTCGTTTTTGGGCGACATTATTTCTTTCCTTCTTTTTTAGCTTCCGGCATCGCCGTTGCCTCTTCGCCTTCTTCTTCCCCGCCCGCCGACGAGGCTGGTTTCTTGCCCTTCTTTTCCGAAAGTTCAATGTCTTCTATCGCTTTAGGCGCTTCTTCAACTTTTTCTTCCTCGTGCGGTTTGGCCAAAACTATGACTTGGTCTTCTCTGGCTTCAATCTTCACCGATTTTCCGAGCGCCAAATCTTTGACGGTAATTCTGTCTCCGATATTAACCAGCTTGGAAATATCAATTTTTATTTCGTGAGGAAAATCTTTCGGCAAAGCTTCTATTTCCAGGCTGTGCAAAACCTTGACTAAAACGCCTCCTTTTTCTTTAACCGCCGGCGCCACGCCCTCAAAAACAATTTTCACTTCCGCCGTAATCGGCTTATCCACATCCAAAACGTAAAAGTCAACGTGAATAAATTCTCCCCTGACCGGGTCTTTTTCCGCCTCGTAAACAAGAACATCGTCGCTGGAACCGCCCTGCAGTTTGACTATCGTGGCTTCTTCAATTTTGTTCCAAATTTTCTTGAACTCGTTCAGATTGACGAAGAGAGCTTTTGATTCCTTGCCTTTTCCATAGACAACAGCCGGAAGCTTGCCTTCCTTTCTGTCACTTTTTAATTTCTTCCCGAAAACATTTCTTATTTCCGTGTTTAATTTCAACATAACAGCCAGTATAACAAGTTTTGCTATTTTATCAAGTTCGGCGGAGTTCGGCCTTCCAGCGCTTCTATTATATTTTGCGCCGCCACCTCCGCCATTTTGGAGCGGGCTTCTTCAGTGGCCGATGCGGTGTGGGGGGTCAAAACGACATTGTCCAGCTTCAAAAGGCCTTTAGTAATTTTCGGTTCGTTTTCAAAAACATCCAAAGCCGCGCCTTTTATGATTTTATTCTTCAGAGCTTCCGCCAAAGCCGCTTCGTCTATTATCGGCCCGCGGGAGGTGTTGACCAGATACGCCGTCGGCTTCATCATCGCCAACTTTTCTTTGTTTATTATATGCCTCGTCCGTTCGGTAAGCGGAAGATGAACGGATACAAAATCGGCGCCTTTCAAAACTTCGTCAATGCTCGGCTTGAATTCAATGGACCCGCTGGGAAATTCTTTTTCAAAATCTTCGTTTCTTCTTATGTCGTAATAAATGACTTTGGCGCCGAATCCTTGAGAGGCTATGTGAGCCGTCTTTGTGCCTATCCGGCCCAAGCCGATTATGCCGACCGTTTTTCCGAAAAATCCGGAGCCCAAAAGTAGCATCGGCGCCCAACCTTTATACTTTCCGGCTCTGACAAACTTGTCCGATTCGGCGATTCTTCTGGCGACCGACAACATAAGAGCGATAGAGTGTTCCGCCACCGCCTCGCTCAAAACGCCAGGCGTATTGCTCACCATCACCCCTCTTTTTTTGGCCGCTTCCAAGTCTATATTATCAAAACCGACAGCATAATTAGCGAAAATTTTGGCGCTTCCCGCCGCATCAAACACATCCCCGTCAATTTTGTCGGTCAAAAGACAAAGCACGGCGTGGTAGGAATTATTTTTGAGAACCTTTACCAATTCCGATTTGGACAAAACCCGGTCTTTCGGATTTATCTCCACTTCATAACCTTTGTCTTTTAATATTTGGATTCCTATTTCCGGAATTTTTCTAGTTATATATATTTTCATAAATTATTTTCACTATTAAATAGTTTTAATTTTTCTTCAACTTTCTCGCGCACCGCCTCAACCGCCAGAGCCAAAATTTTGTACGGCGTGGTTTCTTCCGGATTTTCCCTCAAAAATTTCCGCAAAGCTTCCGCGTAAGCCGTTCTTATTTCCGTGTTGACGTGAATATTGGCGATTCCCGCTTTTATCGCTTCTTTTATTTGACTGTCGGGAATGCCAGAACCGCCGTGCAGAACCATCGCCACTCTTTTCGGCAAAATTTTCCTGACGGCTCTTATCCTTTCAATATCCAACGCCGGCTCGTCTAAAGAAATTCCGTGGCTGTTGCCATAAGCGCCGGCGAAGCGATCTATGCCGGTTTTTTCGGCAAACTCCGCCGCCTCCTCCGGCCTGGTCAAATCTTCCGGTTTTATTTTAATAACCTCTTTTTGAATTCGCGATTCCCCCCGCAGACAACCAAGTTCGCCCTCCACGGAAACTTCCTGATTTTTGGACTTCACGTAATCCGCTACTTCTTTTGCGCCTTCAATATTTTCTTTAAAAGGCAATTTGGATAAGTCTATGTGGACGGAATCAAAACCGGCATCATATGCCAGCTTGGCCGATTCCACCGAATGGGAATGGTCGGGATTAAGAAAAACAGGCAAGCCGTATTCTTCTTTAAAAGATTTAACGAGGGCAACCGCTTGCTTTAACCCGACGAATTTTCTTTCACCTTCGGACAATCCTATCATAATCGGCGCTTTAAACTTTTTTGCCGCCTCCATAATCGCCCTCAATTGTTCCAAATTGGAAATGTTAAAATGCCCGATCGCCCGATTTTCTTTTTGAGTCTTTAACAAAATTTCAGAAAGAGAACTCATTTTTGGATTATAACATAATTTAAACAAAAAAGAAAAAACGGGAAATGCAATTTAATTCCAATATTTTATAAAACTTAAATAAAAATCTTACCGTTCCCAAGCGATAGCATTTTATCGGTAAGATTTTACTTTAATAGTACTTAGTGGGTTTTAGTGTTTTTTGTTTAGAATAATGTTAATAAAAAAACCGCTACACGATTTCAAACCTTTTTTGATTTAGAATCGTGTAGCGGACTTAATTGGTTACCTTAATTTCGGATCATGCTTGATTAAAATATCTTTTTAAATATATCTCTTAACAACAAAAATATCGCCCCCGCCACTTCAATTGCGAAAAGACACACCAAAACAGAAATTGCTTTAATCGCTATATCATCATCTTTCTTTTTTAAAAATTCAATCAATGCTTTTATTTGATTATTAATACAATCCATAATCCATCCTTTCTTAATTATTAAGGTTCGGAAAATAAAATTATCTAATTTTATTGTTAGCATTTTTAAGGTCAATTGTCAATGTTTCGTAAAATATCACAAATGGTAAAATGGAGATATTATGTTTTTCAAAAATAACTTTGACTTCGTCGCCATTGGCGACACGACCATAGACGCTTTTATCAGAATCAGAGAAGCTTCGGTTAATTGCGATATCAACAAAGAAAACTGCCAGATATGTTTGGATTACGGCAATAAAATTCCTTACGAGTCGGTGACGGTCGTGCCGGCTGTCGGTAACAGCGCCAATGCGGCGGTGGCGGCGGCGAGGTTGGGTTTAAAGTCGGCATATGTGGGCAACATCGGCGATGATTTAAACGGCAAAGATTGCGTTAGCGCTTTTAAGTCGGAAAATGTCAGCGCGAAATTTATAAAAATTCATAAAGATAAAAAAACAAATTATCATTATGTCCTTTGGTATAAAGACGAACGGACTATTTTGATAAAACACGAGGAATACGATTATGAACTGCCCCACATCGGCTCGCCCAAATGGATTTACTTATCATCGCTTGGCGAAAATTCTTTGCCCTTTCATCAAGAAATTGAAAATTATCTCAAATTCCACCCCGAAACGAATTTGGCCTTTCAGCCCGGAACATTCCAAATGAAATTCGGCGCGGAAAAATTGGCCGGTCTTTACAAAATGACGAAAATTTTTATTTGCAATGTTCAGGAAGCCCAAAGAATTTTGGTGACAAAAGAAGAAAAACCGATTGAATTGATGAAAATGATTTTTTATCTCGGCCCGAAAATTGTCGTTATCACCGACGGTGTCAAAGGAGCTTACGCTTATAACGGCGAGCAATCTTGGTTTATGCCGCCCTACCCAGACCCCAAGCCGCCGTTTGAGCGCACCGGCGCCGGCGACGCTTTTTCCGCCACCTTTGTCGCCGGATTGGCTATGGGCAAGTCAATTGAAGAAGCCTTAATGATGGCACCTATAAACTCAATGTCCGTCGTCCAAGAAATCGGCGCGCAAGAAGGCTTGCTTACCTTTCCGGAATTGGAAAAATATCTCCAGCAAGCGCCGGAGGATTATAAGCCGAGGAGGATAAATTAAACAATTTTTATTTTCTTTTCATCGCCCTTTTCGCCGATTCAATAATATTTTTCGCCGTCAAACCGAATTTTTCCAAAAGCTCATTCGGCTCGCCCGATTCTCCGAAACGGTCTTTGACGCCGATGATTTCCATCGGCGCGGGATAATTTTGAGACAAAATTTCGCTGACAGCCGAGCCCATTCCGCCCGCCGCCTGATGCTCTTCTATCGTCACGACACAGCCGGTTTTTTTGACCGATTGCAAAATGGTTTCTTTATCCATCGGCTTCACAGTGTGATTATTTATCACTTCCGCCTCAATTCCCTCTTTGGCCAATCCTTCCGCCGCTTTTAACGCTTCGTATAATAATGGACCGCAAGCGATAACGGAAACATCTTCCCCTTCCCGATAAATTTCCGCTTTGCCAATTTCAAAAGGCGTTTCTTCTGTCGTCATTACCGGCGTTTTTTCTCTGGTAAATCTTATATAAACAGGGCATTTGTATCTGGCCGCCGCGATGGTCGCTTTCTTCGCTTCTATGGCGTCGCAAGGCGCGATGACAACCATATTGGGAATGACGCGAGTGATAGCTATATCTTCTATCGCTTGATGCGTGGCGCCGTCCGGGCCGACGGAAACCCCGCTATGCGCGCCGGCGATTTTTACATTTTGATTGTTGTAGCAAATCGTCGTTCTTATCTGCTCCCAGTTTCGGCCGGGCGAAAACATAGCGTAGGAAGAGATAAAAGGAATTTTGCCGACGGCCGCCATTCCAGACGCCAGCGACGCCATATTCTGCTCTCCGATGCCGACTTCCACAAACCGGTCGGGAAATTCTTTTTTGAAAACGGAAGTGCGGGTGGAATCGGTCAAATCGGCGCAAAGCGCCACAACATTGGGATTTTCCTTTCCGGCAATCACCAACCCATCGCCATAACCAAAACGAGTCGGTATTTGTTCAATATCCTCTTTAAACAGTTTCGGATTAAGTTTTGCGTTTGGGTTTAACATATTTACTTTAAGTTTGACATATTTTTTGCTTCCTGTATATTATTAATATCACCACGAAAAGTCCCCCGGAGGGTTCCGTCCCTACGGGGTCCTTTTCTTTTTATACTCCAATTTATTTCTTAAATCATTCATAAAACTCAATTGCTTGCGTCCAAATCTTTTTAGAAGAGCTGAGTATTTAAAGAGGTTTGGTATAATAACACGCTCAAATTTTCCCTTTTCAATCAAATACTGCACCAAACAATAAAAATCGCCATCGCCGGTCACAATTATCGCTTTGTCATAATTGGGATATTCAATCATTGCATGAAGGACAAGCTCCGCATCGCAGTTGCCTTTGGTTGTCCCATCTTTGTATTCCAATGTCGGTTTAAAAATACAAAGAAACCCGGCTGATTGAAGGGATACATACAGGTCATTATTACCCTCAACAAAGCCGATAAATAAAAATGCTTTCGTCACGCCATATTTTTCTTTAAGATAGACGCGGAAACGAGCAAAATCCAATTTCCACCCGAGCGAGCGAATGCTCAAGTTTAAATTCTGGCTGTCTATAAAAGCGTAATTGTTTGACTTTTTCTTCATATTTTACTCCCCGCTTATCTTTCCTCCCAATGTCCTTAATTCTTGCAACGCTTTTTCACCCTCTTCCTTATTCGGCGGTTTGCCGTGCCAGTTAAAATCTTGCTCCATAAAATCCACGCCTTTGCCGGGAATGGTGTAAGCGATGATGCAAACAGGCTTTTCAAAAACGGCTCTGGCTTGAGCAAGCGCGTCGTAAACAGCTCTTATGTCATTGCCATTTATTTCCAAAACATGCCAGCCAAAACTGTGAAATTTTTCATCCAATGGCTCCAACGGCATTATATCTTCGGTGAAGCCGTCAATTTGGATGTTGTTCCTGTCTATAATGGCCGTAAGATTATCAAGCTTATTTTTCCCCGCCCAAAGCGCCGCTTCCCAGATTTGACCGCAATCAAGCTCGCCATCGCTCATTAGACAGACAACCTGATTTTTTTTCTTATCGGCTTTCAACGCGTAGGCCATACCGGCCGCCTGCGATAAGCCGGAGCCGAGCGGTCCAGATGAAGTCTCTAACCCTGGCAAAACCAGACGATGCGGATGCCCCTGTAATCTTGTCCCGAATTTCCGCAAAGTTTTTAATTCCTCAACCGGGAAATATCCGGCGCGCGCCATCGCCGCGTAAAGAACAGGACAAATGTGTCCGTTGGATAAAATTATTCTGTCTCTCTCTTCCCAATCCGGATTTTTTGGGTCGTGCTTAATGGCATCGGTGTGATAGAGAACCGTAAAGACATCGGCCATACCTAAAGGCCCGGCCGAATGTCCGGACTTCGCTTCCAAAAGCATAGCGATAATATCCTGGCGAATCATATTCGCCGTCATTTCCAATTTTTTTATTTGTTCATCGGATAACATATCTTAAATAAATGTTACCATTTTTATGCTGGAGCATAATTTCGGTAACATTTTAATTTTTTAATTCTTCTATCGCTTCTTTAATATTTTTATTACTATCAAATATGGCGCTGGCGGCGACTATTATATTCGCTCCGGCAGAAACCGCTTTCGGTATTGTTTCCAAATTCATTCCTCCGTCAACTTCTATTATACACGACGGACAGAATTTTCTCACTTCTCTGATTCGTTCAAAAGTGTTCTCGTCCATTTTCTGACCCGGTAAACCCGGCTTAACGCCCAAGATTTGAAAAAAATCAACATTGCTTTTGTAGGCTAGCGCTTGAGCGATAGATTCATCGGGACTTATGGCTATTCCAGCTTCGGTTTTGTTTTGGTGACACCTGTCAATCACAAAACCGACATCCTTTGTTCCGCCAACATGGAAAATTATTCTTTTGACGGACGGATTAAGCCAGTGGTCAATTTTTTCCTCCACCTTATCTATCATCAAGTGAAGCTCAAGGTTAAGATCGGTTTCAATCAGGGCGAATTCCACCAAATTGTGCCAAAGCGTGTTTTTGGTGAATGTCCCGTCGGCAATGTCCAGATGCGCCCAAGAAAAATAAGGTTCAATGAGCTTGATTTTTCTTTGAACTTCTTCAAAAGTGTCGGCGTTGATGGCGGGAATCAACATAGCGGTATTACAAATACTTTTTCAAAATTTCCAGGTGTTTTATCAGCATCGCCGCATAACCGAATTCATTGTCATACCAAGCGAATATTTTGACCAGGTCGCCGTCTATGACTTTGGTAAAACCTAGGTCAATGATGGAACCGTACGGTTCGCCGATGATATCGGTTGAGACCAATTGCTCGTCAGACACCTTGATTATCCCTTGCCATTCCGGCTTTTGCGATTCGGCCGTCAGAATTTCATTTATTTCTTCAACGCTCGTGTTTCTTTTGGAAACAAAAGTAAAATCTATCAGCGAGCCGATCGGCACCGGCACTCTCACCGCCACGCCGTCAAAAATTCCTTTCATTTCCGGTATGGCTTTGGCGGCGGAAATGGCCGCTCCTGTGCTGGAAGGAGAAATGTCTATCGTTCCGGCCCGCCCTCTTCGCCAATCTTTGGCGTCGGGCTTGTCCACAATCCCTTGAGTGGCCGTGTAGGCGTGAATGGTGTTTAGAACCGCTTTTTTGATGCCGGGGTTTTTGGCAAGGATGGATATAAGCGGAGTGATGGCATTGGTGGTGCAAGAAGCGTTGGAGGTGATTTTGAATTTGGAAATATCTTCGGAGTAAACATTGGGCGTAAAGGTCAGCGCCATATCATCTTTGACCGGCGCGGTTATGACGACTCTTTTTGCTCCCGCCTCCAAATGAGCTTTGGCTTTGTCGTAAGAATCAAAAAGTCCGGTGGACTCCACAACTACGTCTAAATCTAAATCTTTCCATGTCAATTTAGCCGGATCTTTTTCTTGCAGAAATTTTATATCTTTGATTTTTTCCGGCAAAGGGAACTTTCCGTAGACAGAATCGTGTTCCAGCAAATAAAGCAGATTGTCTTTGTCGGCCAAGTCGTTTATGGCCACAACTTCAAAATCAGGATGATTGAAAGCCTGCCTATAAAACACCCTGCCTATACGCCCAAAACCGTTAATGGCGATTTTCATGCAACCATTATATAAGCTAGAAAGATAAAAATCAAAATTTAAACTTTTTTGACTTTTTTTCTCTCCATTTTTTTATTTTTATATGATGGCCGGAAAGTAAAACTTTTGGAACACAATAATTCGCACCTTTATATTTTAGAACTTCTGGACGCGTATAGTGCGGATATTCAAGCCAGCCGGTTTTTGCTTCTTTAGAAATATTTTTCCTCAAAAAAGATTCCTCTTCCAAAGAACTCCAATTGATTACATCTGGCACCAAGCGTGTTAAAGCCGAAACAATCGCCATAACGGCAACATCTCCATCGGTTATAATATAAGGTCCTATTGAAATTTCTTCGGCTTTTAAAATTTTTGCAACACGCTCATCTATTCCTTCATACCGACCGGTCACAAAAATAAAATTCTTATATTTTTTAGACCAGTCATACGCCATCTTTTGGTTAAATTGTTTTCCTTTAGCAGACAAAATAACAACTTTAGTATTTTTCTCTAATTTTATCTTTTGAACTGCGTCCAAAATTGGCTCTGCCATTAAAACCATCCCGGCGCCTCCTCCAAATGGCCTATCATCTACTTTTTTATGTTTTTCTTTTGTAAAATCGCGCAGATTCCAGATTTTAATTTTAACTTTGCCTTTTTCCTGAGCGCGTTTAATAATTGATTCGCTAAAATATGAATCAAAAATTTTGGGAAAAATTGTTATAATATCAAATTTCATTTTATTTTTTTAAAAGAAAAACCCCGACAGTCGGGGTTTTTCTTTTCGATACCTAAACTATATCTTCAAATCGTCCATGGCCTGGTCAACTGTTTTGACCGGTCTTGTGCTTCCTTCCGGCTCTTCAATCTTAAGATTGACTCGCGCGTTGTTCTTCATGCCAACGACTCTCAAAAGAGTTCTGATAGCCTTGGCCGTGTTTCCGCTTCGTCCGATTACTTTGCCCATATCCGCCGGGTCTGTTTTGAGAGTTATGAGAACTCCCATTTCATCAACCTTTCGGTCAACACTGACCGCGGAAGGATTGTCAACGATCGCTTTAACGACGTATTCAAGAAATTCTTTGTCAGCCATTTTATTAGCGTTCTGTCTTGATTTATTTTTATAATTCAGCAGTCTCGACCGCTCTGCATTATTTTCCAATTGTATTTTAAAAAATAAATTCCGTCAATACACGTTTTACTTCACCACTTCTTCTTTTACCGGCTCTTCTTTCTTTGTTTCTTCTTTTTTCTCTTCCGGCTTGGCTTGAGCGACAACTTCTTTGTCCTTTTCTTTTTCGGCTGATTTTTTCTTAGGGGGCAAAACGTTTTTCTTCGGCCCCTTAATGACTTTTTCTCTTACCAAAATATTGTGAACGGTGTCGGAAACTTGCGCTCCTTTGGCTATCCATTCTTTTATCTTATCTGTTGAAAGCTTGGTCTGCTCTCTTTTGGCGCTATAAAAACCAAGCACCTCATTGACAGAACCGCTTCTGGCGGCTCTGGCCGAATCGGTCAAAATAACCCGAAATGCCGGGTCGTGCTTTTTCCCCACTCTTTGCAATCTGATCTTTAACATAATTTAATATTCTGAAATATTAGCAGATTGTTCCAAAATTACAAGTCTGTCGGAACATCGATAAAAATCGTTTCAACTTTAAACTTTTTCTTTAAAACCTCCGCCAACGCTTTCACGCCAACTGTTTCCGTTGAATAATGTCCGGCGAAAATTACATTGATTTTAAAATCCTTGGCCGCATGGTATGCGTAACTTCTATCTCCGGTTAAAAATAAATCAACTCCTTTATCTATGGCCTCTTGTAAGTCTTTATAGTCTCCCCCGCCGCTACAAACAGCAATAGTCTCAATAATTCTTTTTCCAAACGGCAAAACATAGCATTTAACCTTGAAGCTATCATTAATTTTTTTCTCGATAAAACCCAAATCAACGGGCTTAACAAACTTCCCAAGCCAGCCGATATTTTTGCCTTCATAAAACACAAACTCTCCATTAATTTTTGCTCCAAGTAATTTTAGAAGCTGGGCATTATTCCCTATCTCTCTATGCATGTCTAGCGGCAAATGAGAAGCATACAAAGAAATATCATTGTCAAAAAGTTTTTTTATTTTTTCTTTCATGCCGTAAGCGACAGACGGATTAGATTTGCTCCAAAACAAGCCATGATGAACAATAAGCATATCAACTTTTTCTTCTGTTGCTTTCTTTACAACATCCAATCCTGAATCTACAGCAAAACCAATTCTTTTGACTTCCTCTTTGCCTTCAAATTGCAAACCGTTCCAACTATCATCTTTTATCTCATTAATTTTCAGATAATCATTTAAAAAACGAACGATATTATTAAGTTTTTTCATATCAATTGATATTAACACAAAAAAACGATTTTTTAAATTAATTACATCCACCACTATCACATATGTTTGCGATAGTAATTATGTGTGATAGTAACAAAGTTATAAAATAATTTTTGTATAACCGCACCCAATTATTGAAAAAACGGTAAAAATAGCTAGACTTCTAAATTATGAGCAAGTATTTAATCACAACTTTCGGCTGCCAAGCCAACACGGCCGATTCGGAAAAAACAGCCGAGATAATGGAAAACTTGGGCTATATCCGCGCCAAAAATACAGATGATTTGATTTCCGCCAAAAATCCGGTTTTGATTTTCAACACTTGTTCCGTCCGCCAAAAAGCGGAAGATAGAATTTTCGGTTTAAATAATAAGCTCCAAGAATTGAAAATTAAATCCGCCAGCCGGCGGAGTAAACTGAAAATTATTCTGACCGGTTGTATGATGCATTACAGCGAATCGGAATTAAAAAAGCGGCTCCCGCTCTTTGATCATTTTATTGATATTAAAAATATTGATGTCCTACCAAAACTGCTCCACATTAAAAAAACGAATAATTTAAATTATACCAATAAACAGCGATCGCTTGGGAACGGTAAGATTTTTAATCGTAATGACTATGGTGAAAATGTTTCTAAAATTTCTGCTTTAATTCCAATTTCAAATGGGTGTGATAATTTTTGTACATATTGCATTGTTCCGTTAGCGCGCGGCAGAGAAATATCAAGGACGGTCCTTGATGTGATGAGCGATGTTAAAAAAGCGGTTGCTAGCGGCATCAAAGAGATCTGGCTGTTGGGACAGACGGTGAATTCGTATAAAAACGGGGGTGTGAAATTCCATAATTTGCTTCGTTGGGTTAATGATATTCCTGGCGATTTTTGGATAAGATTCGCTTCGCCTCATCCAAAAGATTTTTCCGATGAACTTATAAAAGCCATGGCGGAATGCGAAAAATTCGCTCATTACATAAACTTGCCGGTCCAATCGGGCAACAACACGGTCTTAAAAAGAATGGGGCGGCCATATACTGTCGGCCATTATAAAAAGTTGGTTAAAAAATTAAGAAAAGCGATGCCGGATATCGCCATCTCCACCGATATAATCGTCGGCTTCCCGGGCGAGACAAGGAAGCAGTTTGAAGACACGAAAAAACTGTTTAAAGAAATAAAATTTGATATGGCTTTTATTTCCGAGTACTCTCCCCGCCCCAAAACCGTAGCTTATAAAATGTTCAAAGATAATGTGTCTCACAAAGAAAAAGAGGCGCGAAAAAACGAGCTCAACGAAATTCTTAAAAAAACAGCTTTGGAAAATAATCAAAAACTGGTCGGCAAAATCGTAAAAGTCTTAAACGGCCGAACGGAAGGCAACAAACCGATAGAAATTGAAGGAAGTTACTCAAAAAATAAATTTGTTTCGGCCAAAATTATTAAAGCAAATATATGGAGTCTAAAAGGAAAATTATCGTAATACTTGGGCCGACGGCGAGCGGTAAAAGCGCGTTGGCAGTGAAAATTGCCAAAAAATTTAATGGCGAGATTATTTCCGCCGATTCCAGGCAAGTGTATAAAAGGCTTGATATTGGTACTGGGAAAATTACTAAAAAAGAAATGGGTGGTATACCCCATCATTGCATAAGTATTGTTTCGCCCAAGAAAATTTTTACGGTCGTTGATTTTAAAAAATGCGCCGATAAAGCCATAGAAAAAATTTTCGCCAAAAACAAAACGCCGATTATCGTCGGCGGAACGGGATTATACATTCAAGCTGTCGTTGATAATATTGTTTTACCCGAAGTGAAGCCAAACTGGAAACTGCGTAAAGAATTGGAGAAAAAAACAACCGAAGAAATGTTCGCAATGCTCAAAAAACTTGACCCAAAACGAGCCAAAAACATTGACGCCAAAAATCCACGCCGATTGATACGAGCGATAGAAATTGCCAAAACATTAGGCAAAATTCCCAACTTGGCGGTTAAACCGCCAAGTTGGGAATTTTTACAAATTGGCGTAAGGTTGCCAAATGAAATTTTAAAGAAAAATATTGAGAAAAGAATTAAGAAAATGTTGAAAGACGGGCTAGTTGCCGAAACAAAAAAATTGCGAAATCCGCCAAATGGCGGAGGTTTGTCTTGGAAGCGAATTTACGAGTTGGGCTTTGAATACAAATACCCCGCTCTGTTTTTACAGAAAAAAATAAGCAAAGACGAAATGCTTTCAAAAATGCTTATTGAAAACTGGCAATACGCCAAACGACAGATGACTTGGTTTTCCGCCCATGGCGGATCCGCCTCTGGCGGAAAGAGAGATAAAAAAAATAATTTGGATTTCAAAAGAAAAACAAGCGGGAAAATTTATAAAAGAATTTTAAATAAAAATACCCTAACTATTCCGCTGATATAATACAGAATAGTTAGGGGTTGTTTCATTCCTTAATGATAAGGTTGACATCCTTTAGAATAGGAGGGATGATTTTTGCCACCAATATAATTTCCTTTTTAGTTTCCTCGGAAAAAGTTTCAAAAACTTCTTTCCCCCTTTGCAGGTGATAAAGTCTTATATTTCCAACTTTATCATTAAACCAATCCGGATAATGATTATAATTATTCCATCTCGTGACAAAAAAGCTCTGATTATACGGGCGATCCGGTCCATCAACGCTATGGTGCCTAGGGATAAAAATTCTCATTAGAGCGCCTATAAATCCTTCACCAAATTTCTTTTCCGTTTTTTGAGGATAATTACCCAAGAAACTCCACATCTGATGCCAAGAGCATTCTCCAACATCTTTCAAAGACGCTTTCTTGGGCGCAACAACAGTTGTGTTATCTGTCGTTGCCAAAATAATTCCGCTGATAAGACAGAATTCCGTCCATTGAGCTTCTGTCGGACAACGATTCTCGCCGATGCCTAAGGCAACCAGCGAGTTCATAACATTATAATCAAACTCCTCTATCAGCCTCTGATATTTCCACTTGTGGTGTTCGTCATCAAAAAACCACAGTCTCTCATCTTTTGCGCCGCAATAAATAGGTGCTTCTTCAACTACACTATCTTTTCCCATTGCCAATCCTCCTCAATTTTTAAGGTTTACGAATTAAAATTATTTAAAATATCGTTCTGATTAAAAACTAGCATACAATAAAAATTTTAGCAACTTAAATTTTTTTACGGCAAAAGAATCAAGTGGATGAATCATCCGACTTTTTCTTCAATTCTTCGTTCTTTTCCATCAGTTTTTTAATTTCTTCTTTGGCTTTTTCCGCTTCTTGCTCGTTAAATTTAGTGGAATTATATTTGTATTCTTTATTTACCTTTTTTTCTTTGCCAGATATTTCTTCCGGAGAAATATTTTCTGATTCAAAATTTTTCATAATTATTTTATTTAATAGCGGGCTTGCCGAGCCGAAGCTTTAGGCGAAGCCCGCCTCCGCTCCCAAGGCGGAGCTTCGGCGAGGCGAAGGCGGGGGTACAAGGAATCGAACCCTGGCCAACGGTTTTGGAGACCGTTGTTCTACCACTAAACTATACCCCCATAGCAAATAGCATATAGCAAATGGCTTATTGTTTCAATAAATTCAGTAAAAAAATGCGCGCGAATCCTAGCGATCGCTACGGAGTGTGTGCATTTTTAGTATTAGAATCTCGCTTCTAATTATCAAAAATATCCTTTATTTCTTTACTTCTTTGTGCAAAGTGTGTTTTCGGCACCATTGGCAGTGCTTTTTGGCTTCAAGCTTTTTTTCAACTTTTTTCTTGTTCTTTTTTGTCCAATAGTTGACATGCTTGCACTCTTTGCATTGGAGCTTTATTAAATTGTCTTGTATTTTGGTCATAGAATTATAGATTAAATCATTTCCTGATAAATTTCAAATTAAATAATATGGGCAGGGGTGGATTTGAACCACCGAAGGCCATAGGCCGCCAGATTTACAGTCTGGTGTAATTGACCACTCTACCACCTGCCCTTTCACCTATCCTGCTTTTGTTCGCCCCGACACCGCGGCTATGAAGCAGTAGTGCGGGGTAAACTGTAAATCGCTTTTGGCGCTCTGTTTGATTTCGCTTTAATGACCACCGTCAGCTCATTGTTGACGACATCAACCATAACAACATTCCCGTCCTTCGCTTTTTTACCGATGATAAGCTCCGCCACTTTATTAAGAATCTTGCTTTGAATCAGCCGCTTGAGCGGTCTGGCGCCGTAGTTTGGATTATAGCCTTCTTTCGCCAAAAAGGAAAGGGCTTGCTCGGTTATTTTGAGATTTATGCCTTTGCCGGCCAATCGTTTGGCCGTAAGATCAATCTGAATTTTCACGATGTTTTTTATCTCTTCCGGCGAAAGCGGATTGAATATGATTATCTCGTCCAGGCGGTTGAGAAATTCCGGCCGGAATCTGTTTTCAAGCGCGGTTTTAATCTTGTCTTTCATTTCCTCGCCGGTTTCTTTATGGCGGGTTTCGTCGCTGGCGGAAACGGCAAAGCCTATTTTTTCCAGCTGGCGGATGTATTCGGAACCGACATTGGAAGTCATTATGAGAACGGCGTTTTTGAAATTGACGTGCCGGCCCTTGGCGTCCGTCAACCTGCCGTTGTCCAGAATCTGGAGCATTATGTTGAATATGTCCGGATGCGCTTTTTCTATTTCGTCAAAAAGAATGACGGAATACGGCCTGTGTCTGATAAGCTCGGTCAGTTGCCCGCCTTCTTCGTGGCCGACATAGCCCGGCGGAGAGCCGATTATTTTGGAAACGCTATGCCGTTCCATATATTCGGACATATCCACCCGTATCAAAGATTTTTCGTCGTTGAACATAAACTCCGCCACCGCTTTGGCCAACTCGGTCTTGCCCACGCCGGTCGGGCCCAAAAATATAAACGAGCCGATGGGCCTGTCTTCATAAGCCACCCCCGCCCGCGATCGTCTGACGGCGTTGGCGATTTTTATTATCGCTTCGTCTTGTCCGACGACTCTTTTCTTCAGCTCCTCTTCCATTTTCATAAGCTTATCCATCTCCCCTTCCAGCATTTTTGACACCGGTATGCCCGTCCACCGGGAAACGACGGCGGCAATGTCTTCCTCCGTGACTTCTTCGCGGAGAATTCTGGATATCTGCTTTTTCTTCAGTCTGTTTTCTTTGAGCTTGAGCTGTCTTTCCAGCTCCGGTATCTTGCCGTAGCGAAGTTCCGCCACTTTGGCGAAATCGGATTTTCTCTCGCTGGCGTCGGCTTCCATTTTCAACGATTCCAACTCTTTCTTAACCTTGCTTATGAAGTCGATGTTTTCTTTCTCGCTTTTCCACTTGATTTGAATCTCGCTTATTTTTTCTTTCAGCTCCCTGATGCCGTCGTCAATCTCTTTGAGCCTTTTTTCTTTTTCCTTCTGCTCGCTTTCCTCGGCCGTATTCCTTTCTTTTTCTTTTTTTAAAACTTCTCTCTCTATTTCCAACTTCATTATTTCTTTGTTGGCGACTTCCAATTCGTCGGGCATACTGTCCAATTGCAAACGCAAGGCCGAAGCGGCTTCGTCAATAAGATCAACCGCCTTGTCCGGCAAAAATCTGTCGGCGATATAACGGCTGGACAAATTCACGGCTGACTTGATGGCGTCATCGGTTATTTTTATCCCGTGATAAAGCTCATACTTGTCGTTGAGCCCTCTCAATATGGCGACAGTGTCGTCAACGGAAGGCTCTTCCACATAGATGGGCTGGAATCTTCTGGAAAAAGCCGGGTCTTTTTCTATATGCTTTTGATATTCTTTCAACGTCGTCGCTCCGATGGCGCGAAGTTCGCCTCGAGCCAGCGCCGGTTTGAGCATATTGGAAGCGTCAATGGCCCCCTCGGCCGCGCCCGCTCCGACAATCGTATGAATTTCATCAATGAACAAAATGACTTTGCCGGCCGACTTTTCCACTTCTTTCATTAGTGTTTTGAATCTTTCCTCAAACTCTCCCCTGTACTTCGTTCCCGCCACCAGTGAACCGACATCAAGAGAGATAAGCTCTTTGTCTTTCAGCGACGCCGGGACTTCCCCTTTGACTATTCTCTGCGCCAAACCTTCGGCGATGGCCGTTTTCCCCACGCCGGCTTCTCCTATCAAAATGGGATTATTTTTCGTCCTTCGGTTGAGAATCTGCATCAGTCTTTTAATCTCGCTGTCCCGGCCGATGACCGGATCAAGCTTATCTTCCTTGGCCAAAGAAGTGAGATTGCGGGCGTATTTTTCAAATATTCTGGACTTCTTCGGCTCCTCCACATCCGCCGCGCTGGACTTCCTTATGTCGGACAAGATTCTTAAAACGCTGTCTTTTTCTATTCTGAAACGGTTAAGAATTTCTTTGGCTTTGGAAGGCGCATCCAAAATAGCCAGAAACAAATGCTCGGTGGAAACATAATCGTCTTTAAGAAATTGGGCGATCCGGTGCGAAATTTCCAGCACTCGGCTCAACTCCGGAGTTATGTAAACTTGATAAGTCGGGGAGATGACGGAAGATCGTTCGGTTTCTGACATATTTTCAAAAATGGTATCGCTTAGGAAATTTATGTCCACTTCCAATTTGTCCAAAACGGAAATCACCGCGCTCTCGTCTTGCAAAACAAGGGCGGCCAAAAGATGCAAGACGTCAACCTGATTTTGTCCTCTCTCTATCGTCAGCTCGTGAGCCTTTCTGACGGCCTCTTGAGCTTTGACTGTGAAATTTGAAAATGGAGGCATACAATTAAATAAAAAATTAAATCTAAAATCTAAAAAATTAAATCTTTTTTGGCTAAATTTATCGGCAAAGCAAAACCGATATTTTCTCTCGGCGCTCCGACGGTGTTTATCCCAATCGCTCGGCCGCTTAAGTCAACCAGCGGTCCGCCGGAATTGCCCGGATTGGTCGCCGCATCAATCTGAATCAAAGCGACCGAATCTTCCGGCCCGGAAACAGCGTTTAGAGCGGCGGCCATTTTGTTTAAACCGGAAACAACCCCCACGGAAACCGTGTTTTGAAATTCTCCCGAATCGCTGCCGAGAGCTATCGCCGTTTGCCCGACATTGATGTTTTTGGAATCTCCCAAGGATATGAAATTAAAGTTGCTTCCTTCCACTTTAAGAACTGCGATGTCTTGCGACTGGCTTCTTGAAATCACGGCCGCGGGGAAACTTTTACCGTCGCTTGTTACCACGACATATTCCAACGCCGCATCTTCAACTATGTGCCGGTTTGTCAAAATAATCCCGTCTTGAGAAATGAAAAATCCGGAGCCTGCCGGCATTGGCTTGTTCCCAACCTCTTCGCTTGTCGTTGTCGCCGTCAAGTCTTTGGTTGTCGTAGCCATTACGCTGACCACCGCCAAAGAGGCTCCTTTTATTATTTTTACCAAATTTTCTTCGTTGGAAAAAATCACCGTTTTTTCTTTGACCGGAACTTCTTTGGGAACCAATTTTTCCACCACTTTATTGATGGTATGAGTAACCGGCTGAGGCGCCTGATTTACCAAAGTCACGGTCACAATGCCCGTGGCCAGCGAGGTGACGAAGCTGACCAAGAGAACCAAGAGAACTATTTGAGTTTTTGTGAGGCTTTCCATGTTCATATCGTTTGTTATTATACCGGAATTTTATCATTGAACATCTTTCTGTCAAGAGCAACTAATCAAAATGTTACCCATTTTCTGCTCCAGCATTTTTTAGGTAACATTTAGAACAAGCCGAATTTCAGTTTTATTTGTTCTTCGTTGGTAAAAGACTTTACTCTCATAAATCTCACAAACGGCCTAATTAGAAAAACCTCCACAATAAAATTGATTTCATCCTCACATTCGTAAGGAAACACAAACACCGATTCCTGCAATTTTACAAAACCCAGATCTTTAATTTTTTTTCTCAATGCTTCTCTGGCTTTTTTGAACCTCTCCGGAATGTCAAAAATTACAATCCTCCACTCCCCGTCCCATTTTGCCGGTTTTTTAATTTCCATTTCGTCAATTTTAAATTTAAGCGCTTTCTTTTCTCCTTCTTTAGTGAGAATAATTTTTACAAAACCATCTTTGTCTTCTTTGTAGTCAATAAGGCGGTCGTTGTAAAATTCCCGAACAACTCTATATAATCTGTTTTTATTTATTTCTTTCCAGGCTGACGGCAAACCTTTCATGACTTTAAAATAATTCTTAGGCGACCTTGAGAGACCGAGAACAACGCCGGATGATAACAATAAAAGAATTTTTTGTTTTGTTGAATCTTTCATTTTTTAAATATTAAATGGATTAAATAAATGTTACCAAAATATTGCTCCAGCATAAAAATGGTAACATTTATAGATTAGCATGTTTGGGTTTTAAGGTAAAAAAAGAAAAAAGGTCTGCTCATTTCTTTGTTCCGCCAGTTTTTTATCTCACATACTCCGGGTGATAAAGTTTGAGCCAGTCGAAAAATTGTTTCATCGCGTAAGGCGCGCCGATGGTGTTGCCGGCGGGGCCTTTTTCCAAAACGGCGGCAAAAGCGTATTTTGGGTTTTCGTAAGGATAAAAGCCGATAATCCAGGAGTGGCTGAAATTTTTCTTGCCGCCCACTTCGGCCGTGCCGGTTTTGGCGGCGATTTTCAAGTCGGGATAACTCAAGCCTTGCGCCGTTCCTTCCGTCACCGCCATTCTCATCCCCTCTTTGATTATTTTGAAATATTCTTCGGGAATGCCCGAAAATTTTTGCGGAACTTCCGGATAAAAGTTTTCGTTTTTTACCAAACGAGGAACGAAAATTTTGCCGTTGTTGGCTATAGAAGAGGCGTAAACAGCCATCTCTATGGGGGTGGTTAAAAAATATCCCTGTCCGATGGCGCTGATATAAGTATCGCCCACTCTCCAAATGGGGTCGGTTGGATTATTCTTTTCCTTAACCGCCGGATTGGGAACAGTCCCTTCCGCTTCTCCATCCAAATCAATTCCGGTATTTTCTCCGAAGCCGAACTTTTTGGCGTATTCGTATATTTTGCTTATCCCCAGTCCTTTTATGTCTTCAAATCCTCCGCCTATTTCGTAAAAATAAACATCGGAAGAAACAGCCAAAGCTTGTCTCATATCCACCCAGCCGTGCGCTTTCCAATCTTTAAAAACGGTTTTTTTGTCGGGGAAAAACGGATTAGGTATGGAAATTTGTCCAGCGCTAAATATCTTTTTTTCCGGCGAAATTATCCCTTCGCTTAAAGCCGCCAGCGCCACAAAAGGCTTTACGACAGAACCGGGAGCATACAATCCGGAAATGGCCCTGTTGAGGAAAGGCTTGTTTTTGTCGTTTATATAGCCGTTTATCAAATCTGCCGGACCTCCTCCGGAAAGAACTTTGGAACTGTACTCCGGAACACTGGCTATCGCTAAAATATTTCCGTCCGAGACATTTATAACAACAGCCGCTCCGCCTTCAAAATTTCTTTCTCTTATAACTGATTCCATTGCCGTATAGAGATAAGACTGAACTTTGGAGTCTATCGTCAATGTCAGATTTTGGCCGTTCTGCGGAAGAACTTGGACGCTTTCTGAAACAGGGTTGCCTTGGGAATCTCTTTCCGTGAGTTTTATCCCTAAAATTCCCTTTAAAATTTCGTCGTATTTTCCTTCTATGCCGTCTTTGCCTATCATGTTTTCCGAAGATATGTCCGGATTTTTCTTAAAATCCTCTTTTGAAGGAAGCCCCGTGTAGCCCAAAATGTGTCCCAAGCCCGGAAGGTCGGCGTACATTCGCCCTTCTTCTCCGTTCCAAACCAAAGCCGTTTCGTTGCTGTCGTATATGGCTCCCCTTAAAGGAATAATGTTTTCTTTTTTAAAACTGTTCCTTTCGGATCTCGCGGTGAATTTTTCCCCTTCAAAAATCTGCAGAAAAAATATCCTGGAAACAAAAAACAAGCCAAGGAATCCGACAAGTCCTCCCATATAAACAAAAGTTTTTTTGCCTATCGGTTTCTCCAGCCGCCCTTCAAATTGGCTGGTGTCAAAACCGGAGATATTTTTTGAATCCAAAAAAATCTCATCCGGATATATTTTATGGTCGTATTTCATTATAAAATCTTTATCTTGCTTTTGGCAAATGACGAGGCATACAAGATGAGCAAGGATGATAAAGTGAAAAAGCCGAATCCGCGCCAGAAAGAAATTTCCGGCAAAGAGTAAAAAGAATCCGCGATAAGCGCCAGCGCCGCCCCTTCCCAATAATTTTCAAACAAAATAATAAAAACGATAACGGCCGCGGCCGTCCACCACCATGGCGCCCAAAAAAACAGGCAGAAAACAAAAACATCGGTTATTATTCTTTCGCGCATTTTATTTTTCCAGGCCGATTTTTTGAAGCTCGTTCAAATTAACCGGCATTCTAAAGATAATTTTTTGAAAAGGATTGAGCGCGTCGGCTTCTATTTTGTCCGCCGTTCCCAACAAGTGATGAAAAGCTCCTTCCGTAATTATTTTGTCGCCGGAATTTATTTTGACCGAGCCGGGAATTTTGACCTCAATATTTCCCCCGCCCAAACCCAAACCGATGGCGGAAATTTTAGCGTTTTCCATTATCAAATTGGTTTCTTCCCCCGGATATGACACTAGTTTAATCTTGCTGGCATAAGGGAACACTTCAACCACGTGGCCTATCAAAACGCTGCCGTAGGCTATCGCTCTCATTCCCTGTTTTACCCCGTTGTCCGAACCGGCATCTAAAACAATCATGTCATACGGCGATTGGGGCGGCCGCGAGACGATGGAACCGAGAATATAACTTTTTTTATCCGGCCGAGAAAGCAAGATTTTCAACTCTTCGTTTTCTTTTTTGGCCGATTCAAGCAAAATTATTTCATTTTCCAATTCAATGTTTCTTTCTCTCAAATAATTTAATTCTTCGTCCAAAGATTGCTTATTTTTGAACAAGAAAAAAACATTATCCTTCTTTTCCGCCACGAAACGGGAAAAATTGAAAACCGGACTGGTGGCGATGACAATCGTTTTTACCGCGAAATTTCTCGCTTCTCCGTTGGTCGCGCCAAGCAGGGCTAAAACCGCAAAAATAAAAATCCATGTTTTTTTTATCTTTCGCTTGCTTCGCTCTGGGGCAAACCTATCTCTATTTTGGGGGTATATCTTCGTCATGTTGGATTAAAACTTCGCTCATTTTGTCCAAGTCCTCAAGAATTATGCCCGTTCCGCGCACCACCGCCGTAAGCGGGTCTTCGGCCACGTAAACGGGAATTTTTATTTCGGATTCAAACATTTGCGCCAAGCCTTTTAGCAAGGCGCCCCCGCCGGTCATAACGATGCCTCGGTGCATTATATCCGACACCAGTTCCGGAGGAGTTTCCTCTATGACTTCTTTGGTGGCGGAGATAAGAGCTTTGACCGATTTTATTATAGCTTCCCTAATATCAGAGTCGGTGACTATCACTTCCCGCGGAAGGCCGGTAATCATATCTCGGCCTCTTATCGCGGCTTCCAACCCTTCTCCGTTTTTAATCACCGAACCGATGGACATTTTCACGTCCTCGGCCGTCTTTTCGCCAAGCAACAGTTTGAACTCGTCTTTGGCGTATTGGATTATGTCTTGATTCAGCTTGTCTCCGGCTATTCTCATATTTTTGGCAGAGACTATTCCGCTCAAAGAAATTACGGCAATGTCGGTCGTTCCTCCGCCGATATCCACTATCATATTGCCGACCGGCTCGCGCACCGGAAGCCTCACGCCGATAGCGGCCGCCATCGGCTCCTCCACTATGAAAACTTCCCCCGCGCCGGAATTTTTGGCCGCGTCCCGGACGGCCCGCACTTCCACGTTGGTTATTCCGGAAGGCACGCCGATGACGATAGTCGGTCTTGATAAAAATGAGTGTTTGTTTTTGATGACTCGGCGAATAAAATAGGACAGCATTTCTTGCGCCACTTCAAAATCGGAAATGACGCCGTCAATAAGCGGCCTGACGGCGCTGATATGGCTGGGAGTCCGACCGAGCATTCTTTTGGCTTCGTTACCTATGGCCACTACTTGGCCGGTTTTCTGGTTTATCGCCACCACCGACGGCTCGTTTATCACGATCCCCCCGCCGCGGACATAGACAAGAGTATTGGCCGTGCCTAGGTCAATACCGATGCTGCTGGAAAACATTTTTTTGAATTTGCCGAACATATATTTAATTTATGCGGATATTTTTTTCATTATTTTATCAATCGGCAGAACTTCCGACTTTTCTTCGCCTCGTTTTTTAATTTCCGCCGAATCGTTTTCCGCCGTCTTCTCGCTGACTATGATTCGGTAAGGAATTCCTATCAAATCGGCGTCGGCAAATTTTTCTCCGGCTCTCAAGTCGTCCCGGTCGTCAAATAATACCTCTACCCCGTTTTTTGTCATCTTTTCGTAAAGCTCTTCGGCCAACTGGGACGATTTGCCCGTTTTACCCTTAAGACCGATAAGATGAACTTTGTAAGGCGCTATCGTCTCCGGCCAGATTATTCCCTTTTCGTCATTGCTTGTTTCCACCGCCGTCCCCATCAATCGGCCGACTCCTATGCCGTAACAGCCCATTATCATAAGCTTTTCCTGTCCGTTTTCATCAGTGAACTTCAAATCAAAAGGCTCGGAAAATTTTGTCTTCAAACTGAAAATGTTGCCGACTTCTATGGATTTATTTTCCTTCAAATCCTTGTTTCCGCATTGGGGGCAAACCGGCGTTCCTTCTGCAATTTCTTTATTTATCGCCACTTTGCACTTATCGCATACATATATAATGTCCTCGCCCGCGCCAGTAACCGTCTGATACTCGTGGGAGTATTTGGAAAAAGAGCCGCCCGAAGCGAAAGTCAGGTAAGTTTTTTCGCCGATTCCGCAACGGTTGAAAATATTTTCGTAATGGCCTTTCATTTTCTCATAATAATTCTCGGCGTCTTTTTCGCCGCTATGAAATGAATAGAGGTCTTTCATCAAGAATTCTCGGCCTCTTAAAATTCCCGACTTGGCTCGTTTTTCGTCTCGGAACTTGGTCTGAAACTGGAACAAAGAAACCGGCAGGTCTTTGTAAGACAAGTTGAATTTTTTGACCAAAGGGGAAATTATTTCCTCATGGGTCGGTCCGAGAGCGAAGTCAATTTTGGAATAATGGCTGGTGAACCGGAAAAGCGAATCAAGAGTTTCCCATCTTCCCGTTTTCTGCCAATTTTCTTTCGGCTGTAGAGATGGCATCAAAAGCTCCTGTCCGCCGGCTATTTCCATTTCGTTTCTTATGATATTTTCTATCTTATTCATCACTCTCAAGCCCAGCGGCAAAACGGTGTAAACGCCCGCCATCAGCTTGTCTATAAAACCGGCGCGGATAAGCAAGCGCGCGTTCAAAGATACCTCGTCTTTGGGCGCTTCTTTCCTTGTCTTTGGCAATAATTTAGATTGTCGCATTATCCATTATGATATTGGCAAAAAGGCCGGAGGTCAATATTTTTAAAATGTGTATCTTAAAAATGCGCCACAAAGAGCACTTCCATTTTTGTAACGCCTTCGGCTAACAAAAATTGGTCGCTGGAGCATAAATAGCGCAGGATTTTATTTTTTTATGTTTTTGCGGCTAAAATAATTTCAAAATGTCCCGATAGGTTACCATCAGCATTAGCGTCAATAAAATAGCCATACCGGCGCCGTGGACGATGGAGCTTATCTTCGGACTGACAGGCGACCCTTTTATTTTTTCTATCAGCAAAAACAACAACCTTCCGCCGTCCAAAGCCGGAAACGGCAAGATGTTGATGATAGCCAGATTGATGGAAAGAAAAGCTATGAAGCTCAAGAAATAAACGAAGCCGAATTTCGCGGCGCTACCGGCAATGCCGGCGATGCCCACCGGACCGGCAATGGCGCCCAGCCCGACATCGCCCCTAATCGCCCCGACGACAAAATAAAACAAAGAAACCGCCGTCCCGACAACGACATTGTAAGCCGTTTTCGTCCCCTCAATCACGGCTCTGTGAATCGGCAACTTCACCGTTCCGATTTCATCCATCGCTATGCCAAGCGCGCCTTCTCCGGCCGGAGGATTGATTCTTGGAGTAAGTTTAGCCGAGAATGTTTCCGTGTTTCTTTTGTATTTTATTTCAATTTCTTTGCCTGTATTTTGGCTGATGAAACCGCTCGCGTCGCCGACGCGCGAAAAATCGGCCAATTCGTCTCCCGCCAAAATTCCGGCTTGCTCCGCCGGAGAATTTTTGGCGACTTCCAAAATAATAACTTTTTGATTTTTAATTTCCGCTCCTTTGGGCGCCGAGGAAACGCCGACCGGCATACCTAAAGAAAATCCGGCGATTATCAGAAGCCAAGCCAAAGCGACATTGAAAATAACTCCGGCCGAAATTATCAGCGACCTTGTCCAGATCGGCTTGGAGCCGAAACTCCTCGGGTCACCGGCATCTTGTCCTTCTTCGCCGTGGATTTTCACGAACCCCCCGAACGGAATAAGATTTAAGGAATAAGCAGTTTCTCCTTTTTTGAATTTAACGATTTTAGGCGGAAAACCGAAACCGAATTCGTCCACCCTCACGCCGCTTTTTTTAGCAACGATGAAATGCCCCAGCTCGTGAGACAATATAAGAACGGCTAAAACGATTAAAAATAAAATTATGGACATCAGTGAACTGCGAAATAATATCGTTTCGCGACGCCTTTCGCAGCGCGGCGGCGCAAGAAGAGCAAATTTTCAGCAGAAAATTATGCGAGCTGAGCGAAATGATTTATTTCGCAGTTCACAATTTCTAGCTCATTATCTCCTGCTCTTTCCTCTTGGACATTTCTTCCAAATCGGCGGAAATTTTATCCACGATTTTTTGAAGCTCGTCTTTGAAACGGAACTTGAAGTCTTCCGGGATTTCACCGTTTCTTTCCCCTTCTTGGATATCTTTCCACACTTTGTCCCTTTCCTGCCTCATAGAAATTCTGCCCTCTTCCAGTTTGGCCGAGAGCGTTTTTGCCAGCGCTTTTCTCCTTTCCTCGGTAAGCCCCGGCACGCTGATGCGGATGGATTGCTTGTCCGCTATGGGCTGGATTCCCAAGTTGGAAGTTGAAATGGCGCTTTCTATATTTTTGATGACGGAAACATCCCACGGAGCGATGCGCAAGGTCCTGGCATCCTCAACGCTTATGGCCGCCAAATGCTTCAACGGCGTTTTCGCGCCATAAGAATCAACCAGCAGATTTTCCACCATCGCCGGATTGGCCCGTCCTGTGCTCAACGCGCCTATCTCCTGTTTGAACCTGTCCTTTACCCTCTCCCCCTCGCTTTTAATTTTAGAAAAATCGTAATTCATATTATCAAATTATATACGACCGTCATTTTTTATCAAATCAACACTATCGACGTTCGATGTCGATAGTGAAATTTCAGCGGTCTTAACTTTAAAAACGATGAATTTGTAGCCGAGGAAATTCCAGAACATAGCGATGGCCGCCGCCAGCACGGCGGAAAATTGCGCCCAAAGAATCGGCTTCATATTCCAGAAACTGCCGACCATATTGACGAAAACATAATCCAAACCGACATTCAAAGCGAAACTGATCAAGCTTATCGCCAGAAACTGATAAATTTCTTTGCTTCTGTTTTTTTGCGAACTGCCGGAAAAAGTCCAATACTTGTTCCATAAATAACTGCTGGTAATGCCCCAAAAGAAAGACGCGCTTTTAAAACCGGTTTGAGGCCAGCCCGCCGCCAGTTTGGTGGCGAAAAGAAAGAAATTAAGAATAGCGGCGTCAAGCAAAAAATTAAATCCCCCGACCAGGAAAAATTTCCCGAATTGGTAAAGAGCGTGTCCGGCGATTTTGGCCGCAAAATGGGTGGCTACAATCCCTCCTCCGCAAACCAGCGGGAAAATCAGGAAAAGCCAGTTGGCGTAAGGCATCAATTTTTCAAAAAACTTGTTTTCCTCGCTCAAATTCCAGCCGACATAAACAATCATCAAGGCGGAAGCGAATCCTATCGCCAAAGCCAAGAACAAATCATTTTTTTTGAAATCAGTCATTTTAATTTTTACGCGTTAAATTTTTTATATTTCCTAGCGAGTCCGCAGGAAAGATTTCTTTCATGACGGACGAGCGACGGAAATTCAAGAAATATCATTATATTTCTTATTTATCTCCTCGTCCACTTGCGTTCTTAATCGGCCGTATCTGGACAGCGACAGCAAAGCCGCTTCCTTGCCGAAATTAACATCTCCTTTTTGAAACGGCAAAGTAGCGACGCTAAACGGTCGGGTTGACTGCCCTTCTATCAGCAATTTCAGGTAGGCGCGGTAATTATCTATGTTGAGCAAATCGCCGGCGTCAAAAACCGGCTCAAATTGCTTGGCCAAAAATTCTCCGTCTTCGGCGCCTACGCGGAAAGCCCCCATTGAGCCGACGTTGCCAAACACCGCTTTCTTGATATTTTCCTCCAGCTGGCCGATGAATTGATGAGCAATGGTCAGATTGAGTTTGTATTTGCGGGCTTCGGAAAGTATGACGGCGATGGAATCGGTAGTAACATTTTGAAACTCGTCTATATATAGATAGAAGTCATTTCTCTCGTTTTCCGGTATGTCCGCGCGGGAAAGAGCGGCCATAAGAAGTTTGCCGACGATAATCAAGCCGAGTAAATGCGAGTTGATGTCCCCCAACCGGCCCTTGGAAAGATTGATCAGAAGAATTTTTTTCTCGTCCATTATTTTTCTAAAATCAAAAGACGATTTTTCTTGGGCGATTATCGGCCGCATAATTTCGTTGCCGAGGAAATTATCAAACTTGCTGGTGATATACGGCACGATGTTGGCCAAAGACGCTTCGCCTCCGGCTTTTTCGGCCACATCCTTCCAAAATAATTTGACAGATAAATTTCGGCATCGGGATAATTTCAGGTCTCTGAACGCTTTGTTGGACATAACTCTGGATATTTCCAGAAGCGTGTTGCCCGACTCCGGATCGTCCATCACGAGCAACGCCGAGTTTCTAAAATATTGCTCAAACATCGGCCCGCCGGCAATTTTCATATCAAATAATTTGTTGAATATGCCGAGCAATTCATTGACGATGAAAGTTTTCTGCTCCGGATAAGCTGGATCGTATTCCAACATATTCAGCCCCATCGTCCTGTCTCTTCCGGCCGGGTCAAAATAAATCAAATCTTCCACTCTATCTTTCGGTATCCGGCTCAAAATATCTTCCAAATCCGAACCGTGCGGGTCTATGTAACAGACGCCTTTGCCTTGCTCCATATCCTGAACGATCATATTTTTCAGCAAAACGGACTTTCCGGTGCCGGTCTGGCCGATCAGGTAAAAGTGTCTTCGCCTGTCGTCGTCTTTCATATAAATCAGCGACTCGTCGCCGCGGTAAAAATTTTTGCCCAGCAAAATTCCCTCTTGAGGCAGATTAAGCGGCGGCGGAGCGTCTTTGGCTTTAACATACTTAAGTTGAGAGATGGTGGAAATGCCTTTGGGAAAATGAAAAACTGTGGCCATTTCGGACGTGTTGAGATAAAAAGCCTCATTTTTGTCAAAAAGGCGGAAAGAAAATTTATAAAAAAGATTGTCCAACTCCTTGCCTTTTAGGCTTCTGAACTTCAAAGCGTTGCCTTGCGGTTCGGTAAACTGCAAAAAAGCGCTTTCAATTTCCTTCAAAATGCTGTCCGATTTTTCTTGGCTGTCGGCGGAAACAAGAATTCTCAAATTGGCCGACATCAGCGGACGGGAAGCTTTTTCCTCAATCATTTTGGCCACATCTTCATTTACTGTTTCCATCTTTCTTTCTTTTTCTTTCCCTTTTTCGTCATCGTCTTTTTTGGAAGAAGAATCGGAAAATATAAAATCGCCGATGAAAGAAAAAATTCCAGTTCCGACAATTCCGGCTTTTTTCAAGGCTTCAAAAAGTTTTTTTCCCTTCCTTATTTCTTCGGCGGTTTTTTTGATTTTCTTGCCGTAAGAGCTATCGGCCGGACCGATAACGATTTGCAAGCTCGCCCCCTCGCCTATTTTCCGCAATTTGGAAAAAGCGTTGGCAATGACAAACATTGGGTCAACGTCAAACTTGTCGTAAGTTCTGATGGGCAAGACCGGATAAGTTTTCAATTTCGCTACGGAGCCGGCGCTCACTCCGCCCGGCTTGAAAATGTTGTAGTCTTCTCTTTTTTCTTCAATTCGGGCGTTGGCAAACAAAGCGCTGATTTGCTTTTCCAACAGCGAGCTTTTTGCCCTCGGGACGGCGGCGTAAAAAACTATTTCTTCGCCGATAACCGGCAAACCGATTTCCAAAGCGAAATATTCTTCCTTGTCTTTGTCTAAAATCATCATCCCGCCGTAAAACTGCTCCATGGCGGAGATAAATTCTTTGAAATTTTTTTCTTTTTTCTCTTCTTCTTTTTCTTGCGGCAAACTTATCTCATACAAAGCCATATCCAGCGCCCGCGACAAGGGCTTTTTTATTTTCTGTTTGGAAATGTCGCCTCTTATGTAAAACTGGATCAAGGCTCGGTGCAAATCGTCTTCCAAGTGGGGGTCTTTCAAACTGCGGGCGATTGCAACGGCGTTTAAAACGCCTTTTCCTTCAGCCACAGCCAAAAGCTCCTCAATTTTTTTATCATGAGATTCGGGAGTGAGGTTTAAAATTTTAGCCACCAAGCTTTCCTGTTCTTTCGCGGACAGTTTGTAATTATCGCCCAGCGTCTTCTCCGGCTCTTTCTGGATATGCTCGTACAAAACCTTAGCCGCCAGCTCCTGCTCTTCTATCATCTTCTCGCCTTTTTTGGCTTCCGACGATTCTTCCTTATACCTGTTTCTCAACCACTCCAACTCCTCATTGGGAGAATTGAATTTATGTTCTATGTTTGACTGCATAAATGGATGGCATCATTATACCTCGTTAAATAAAAATTAAAAAGAAAAATAATCAAAGGCTTGACAAAAGTAATTTTAAGCGTATACTAAATAATAGAATTTTAACAATTTAGTTTAACTTTTTCATGGAAAGGAGGACATTCTGTCCTTTACACTTACGGAATTAGCTGGAAAGATAGCGGGGATAATGGTCGCTCTGTCTTATATACCCTATATTCTTGGTATATTAAAACGCAAGACTCATCCCAGCAGAGCATCGTGGTTTATTTGGGCCTCCACAAATTTTCTAATTTCGGGAAGTTATTATTTATCCGGAGCGAAAGATACTTTATGGATATCGCTGGCTTTCATGGTTGGCTCATCAATAATTGCAATTCTATCCATTTGGTTTGGAGAAGGAGGATGGGAATTGCTTGATAGGCTTTGTTTGGCTGGAGCAGGGCTAGGTATCATTTTGTGGTTTATTTTAAAAAATCCGCAAGTGGTGTTATTCGTCTCTATATTCAATATTTTTTTGGGGATGTTGCCAACATTCAAAAAAACGTATTTAAATCCGCAGTATGAAAGTAGGCTTGCGTGGGGAATGTGTTTTATTGGTAGTATTGCAAATATCATTGCTATTGATAATATCAGTTTTTCAATTGCAACATATCCAATAGTCACGTTCCTTGAAGTTGGAATTGTAGTGTTTCTTTTGTTTTTAAGCCCGCGCAGAAAAATGGCAAAAAGTTAAATATTTATTTCTTGAAAATTGTCAAAAGGTGTTCATGTTTCTAAGTGGACACCTTTTTTGTTTACTCAAGCGCCTAACTTGGCGCAATGCGCGACACTAAGTGTCCAACATTTTTAGAGTGTTCCATTCCATTGTCCATATTTGGGCCGATCGGCTCGTTTATGGACAATGCAAACGAATAATTTAATTGTTAAACATCAAACTCTTTTTAGCGCGGTAAAAACAAAAATATTGACATATTAGACAAATTATGATAGCCTTTAAACATCATCAACTTGTTGACCTTGTCCGCAGGGCGTTGCGGTTTGTTCTTTAAAATAAATAGGAGGAACTAAGGATGGAAATTGGAGCCTATAAAATTAATGAAATAAAATCTATTCTTGAAGAGCAGAAAGTTGTCATAAAGAGTATGCGTTTAACAGAGGAAGATTCTAAAAGGTTTTCCAAAACAATTGAAAAACTTGAAGAAGCAATTCGTCCTTATGAAGAATTTCGTGATAGCCTTAGCTATCCTTAAGGATTCCTTCTGAAGCCCCAATCTTATAGAAATATAAGATTGGGGCTTTTTGTTTTGCAAATTTATTTACTAAATTTTTAGCCTTTACGCATGTGCGACACCGAGCATTGAACGTCTAACTTTTTTAGAGTGTTCTATTCTATTGTCCATATTTGAGCCGATCGGCTCGTTTGTGGACAATGCGAACAAATAATTTAATTGTTAAACATTCGATTGTTTAATTTTAATCAATAAGTTTTTGATGTTCGGCGTTCAATCCGAAAAACAAAAATTGTTTTTTCTTGAGGAATTATTTCGTAAAAAATCCGATAAGCGCCAATGCGGCGACGCCAAGAATTTTCTTCGCCTTTAATTTTTACAATATCGCCGAGATAAGGATTTAAACCAATTTCTCTTTCAACAACTTCCGTGATTCTTTCTTGATCTTTTTTAGGAAACTTTTCAGTATCTTTCAACGCTCGGTCTCTAATTTTTAATTCCCAGCCTGCGTTTGAATTCATCTAGAGTAATATATTTTTTTTGTTTATAATCCTCTCGAGCTTTTTTTAAATCTCTTTTTTGAGCGGCTGTCGGCGTAAATGTTTTAAATAATTTAGCCGTTTCCTTCCATTGATAAAACTCCTCGTATTCTTTGCGGGGAATGATGATTAAATCGTCATTTTTAATTAAATTTTTAGGGATAGTTATGGTAGCCATATTTACATCTTATCATAAAAATATAAAAAACAAACTGAAACTTCACTTATATTTGAAATAAATTTTGTTGCCAAGGCGGAGGTCTATGTAATCCAGTTTCGGGCGTTTGTCTTTAATGTTGGCATCCAGAGCCGTTATGAGATTAGGATAGACGCTTTGGGGCTCGTTTTTATCGTTTAAAATAACTTTCCAGCCTTCTTGTGTATAAAATTCATAAATATTTTCTTTCTTCAAAACGACTTCTGAAACCCCTCCGCCTGTTTTGGCGGCCAAGCCGGCAAATTCCAGAATTTTTTTAAATTCGCTTTCCGCTATCAAACTTATTCCCAAATATCCGTCAATCGTTTTTGCGTTTTCCCCGCTGTCCGAATTTCTTTGGTCAATCAGTTTCAAAAACACCGCGCCAGAAAAGTAAGGCGCTTTTTCAAAAACAAAACCTTTCTCGTCGGCGTAGGCACAGTCTTCTTTCTCGCAAAAAAGAACCGCGTTATTTCTTTCTTCCAATTTTACGGCGATGGCGCCGAAATATTTCTTATCAAGAGATATTTTTTTTATCCTTTTGAACTCTTCCGGCAGTTCCGCCAAAATTTTATCTTTGGGAATTAAAAAAATATTGGCTTTTGGAAAAAGACCAAAATACTTTCCCTCAAGGTTGGTTTTTATCTTTTTAATTAAACCATCGCTATTGATTAAGTTATTTCCGCTTATCTCTATTTTCTCAACTTGCAAATAAGGCATTCTGAAAAAAGCGACAACGCCGGCAAAAATTGCGGCAAAAATAACGCCAACAATAACCGCTTTCAAAATAAGCCTTTTTCTCCGCAATTTCCTTGATGAAGCCAAAAAATCTTTGCGAGCCATTTTTTAACTATTTTTAATGAATTATTTTATAACCAGTATTATCTATAAAAACAGCTTCGCTGTCAGCAAGTTTAATCACCGGAAAACTTACTTTATTGCAATATTGCTTGACTTCAATTTCCAAATTATCTTTAAAATGCGGGAAAATGGATATATTCGTAAAATTTAATCCACCTAAATCTTCCAAGCCGACTTCGTTTTTGTCCCCTTCGCTTCCCCAGCCGGAAATTTCAATGCTTGGTCCGGCAATAATGCTCCCGGCGCTTACGCCAAAATACAAACTGCCTTTTCCAACTAATTCTTTTATTGAATAATCTATTCTTGTGATCCTCATTCTGTTCAGAATTGCAAAAGTATTTCCGCCACAAACATAAATAATGTCATAATTTTTAAAATCGGAAAATTTTCTTTCTTCCAAGTTGAAAAAAGATATATCTTTTATACCTAATTCAACAAGCTCTTTTTTTGATTCATTAACATAAAATTGTTCATTTTCATTTTGAACATAGGCAATCATAAGCACGGAACATTCTGCTGGCGCTTTCGGTAAAATTGATACAAGAAAATCTGATATTTTTTTATTTTTCAGTCCAGCTGAAGTAAGCAATAGTTTCATTTTGGTTAAATATTTAATTATATCAGCTTTTTTAATTTATCCTCATCAATACTTGCGTCTTTCATAATGCTTTTTAAAATTTTCGGATGCAGTATTTTACCTGTGTGGAAAGGAACAGTCGCCCGCGCCCCTTCTGCGTTTTTAAAAATCTTATGACTGCCGTTTTGACGCGCAAGAGAAAAATTAAGCTTTTCTGTCTTCAACATGAAGATTGACGGCATCCTTTATGTTTTCCATCGCTTCTTCATAAGTATCGCCTTGGAAGTAACATCCCTGCAATTTCGGACAAAAAGCAAAATACCCGTCTTTGTCCCGTTCTATGATTATTGGAAAATTGTATCTTTTCATAACACAATGAATTATATAAAATAACAAGATTAAGTCAACCACAATTATTTACCCCATCTTTTCTTTACCGATATACTTTCTCAAAACTTCCGGCACTAGGATAGAACCGTCCGCTTGCTGATAGTTTTCCACTATAGAAACTATTATACGCGGAGTCGGAACGGCGGTGCTATTGAGCGAGTGAGAAAATCTTAATTTTCCGTTTTCGTCTTTGTAGCGGATGTTTAGTCTTCTTGTTTGGAAATCGTGGAAATACGATGCCGAGCTTATTTCCCGATATTTGTTTTCGTTCGGCACCCAAAGTTCTATGTCGTATTTTTTAACTTGTCCGAGCCCAAGGTCTCCTCCGCAATTTATAACAGTGCGGTAAGGAATATTCAAAGATTCCATAAATTCTTCCGTGTTTCTATTCACCCACTCATGCCACTTGACCGATTCTTGATGATCAGCTTCGCACAAAACAACCTGCTCCAGTTTGAAAAATTCATGCACCCTGATAAGTCCGTTCACATCCTTGCCGTGGCTTCCCGCCTCCCTTCTGAAACAAGGCGAGGAGCACAAAAATTTTTTCGGCAAATCTTTTTTGTCCAAAATTTCGTCCGAGTGATAACCCATCGCTGACACTTCCGCCGTTCCGGCGAGATAATCGGCGTCTTGCGTTTTATAAAGATCATCTTCGCCTTGAGGCAAGTAGCCCGTGCCGAACATCGTTTCTTTGCGGACAAGCGACGGAACGATCATCGGCGAAAATCCGCCTTTCTTCATAAAAAATTCCATCCCATATTGCCAAATGGCATAAGACAAAAGCGCGCCGTCGTTTTTCAAAAAATATCCTCTGAAACCGGCGACTTTCGCGCCTCTTTCAAAATCAGCCATATCCAATTTTTGCATAAGCTCAATATGCCCTTTCGGCTCAAATCCTTTCGCTTTGAAATCGGGAATTTCTCCCCATTTTTTTATTTCCAAGTTCTGCGCGTCGCTCTCGCCTTCCGGCACGGAAACATCGGGAATATTGGGGACAAGAAGCATCATTTCTTTCCATATTTCGTTGGCCTTTCTTAATTCCTCCACTTTGGCCAAAAGTTTTTCTTTCAACTCCTTCATTTCTCCTATCGCTTTTTGCCTTTCTTCTGGATTTTGAATTTTAGCGATGTTGTCGCTGGCCGCATTTTGCCTGGCTCGCATATCTTCCACTTCCCGCAAAATATTCAAACGCAAGTCGTCGGCTTCAAGCAATTTCGCCGTGTCAAAAACAATATGCTTCTTGCGCGCCGCCTCTTTAATCAATTCCGGATTTTCTCTGATGAATTTAATATCCAGCATATTTTAATCTTATCAAATGTGCTAAAATAAGCAAAATACATGCGACGTAAAATTTTAAAGCCGAAAGATTTTCCCGCCTTGCTCAAGCAAATTCCCGACCCGCCGGAACTGTTATATATGGAAGGCGAGCTTCCGCCGGAAGACGCCATTTATCTGGCCGTGGTCGGCGCCAGAAGATTCACCACATACGGCAAAGAAGCCTGCGAAAAAATAATTAGCGGATTGAATAACAAAAACAGACAAATCGTCATCGTCAGCGGACTGGCCATCGGCATAGACGGCATCGCCCACAAAGCGGCGTTAAAAAGCGGATTAAAGACCATCGCCATCCCCGGCTCCGGTCTGGACGACAAAGTTCTTCACCCTCATTCCAACCTAAAACTTTCCAAAGAAATCGCGGAAAGCGGAGGCTGTCTTATCTCCGAATTGGACTGGGGGATGCCAGCCGGCGTTCACACTTTCCCTTCCCGCAACAGAATCATCGCCGGAATGAGCCACGCCGTGCTGGTAATAGAAGCGGCGGAAAAAAGCGGAACGCTGATAACGGCCGATCTGGCGACGCAATACAATCGGGACGTTTTTGCCGTGCCCGGTTCAATTTTTTCCCAAAACTCAACCGGCACCAATAGACTGATAAAAGCGGGAGCGGCGCTTATAACATCAGCTGAAGATATTTTTGACGCTTTCGGCCTGCCCAAAGAAAAAGAAAACCTGAAATTGAATCTGGAATTCACTCCGGCGGAAGAAAAAATTTATTCTCTTCTTATTGAACCGATTGAGAAAGATGAACTTGTCAGAAAATCCGGCTTGCCGCCGGCCAAAGCCAATGCGACCGTCTCTATGATGATCCTAAACGGCCTCATCAAACAATCCGGCGGCGAAATTTTCCGAGCGTAACAGCCGATAGATTAAGCAACATGTCATTCAACAATCAAAATCACTACCCAATAGATGCTATGGCTAATTATAGGTGATACTTATAAAAATAGTCCGCCGTAAAACGATAATTACAAGAAATAATTTCGTGAATAAATTTATTTATTTTTAGTTTAAATATTGTAAAAATCTCTCAGGGTTTTGTCTTTTTCAACTTTATCCGCTTCAATGTAATAAATATATTTTCTTACATTAAAAAATTCCCCAATAAAATCAATTTCGTCCCGACAGGAAAAAGGGCAAACGAAAACACTTTTCTGCAAAGGATATATTTCCATGTCTGAAATCTTTTTTGATAAAGCGTTTCTCGCTTTTTTGAATTTCTCCGGTATGTCAAAAATTATAATTCTCCATTTGCCATCCCATTTTTTCGGCCTCAAAATTTTCATTTCCTCCAATTTGTATTTTAATATTTTTTTCTCTCCTTCTCTGGTTATTTCAACAACATCCATTCCATCCTTTTCATAAATTACAACTAATTTTTTCTTTTGCAATTTGTTTATTGATCTCCTCACCTTAAATCGATCTTTTGAACCGTCAACTCCAAACAAATGAAATATTTGAGGCAAATTAGGCAAAGCAAAACTCGAAACAATTAATCCGCCTAAAGCAAGGCCTTTTAAAATATCTTTTGCCAATTCTCCTCTGGAATATTTATCTCTGATTGATCTTGTTTCTTTATTCATTTGCTTATATTAAACAGGACATGTTGCGCTTCTTCCACACTATCACCTATCTGATGCTATAGCAACTTATGGGTAGTGAAATATATGGCGAGTCAATTTTGCAATTTAGAATTGTTTCAATATACTCATAGCTATGACAACGGCAACCAAAACTAAAAATAAAAAGCCGATGGAGATGAAATTGGTGATAGTGGAATCCCCCACCAAAGCCAGAACCATCTCCGGATTTTTGGGCGATGAATACCAGATTGAATCGTCTTACGGGCATGTGAGAGATTTGCCCAAATCAAAACTCGGCATTGACACGGCCAATAACTTTGAACCTTCTTATATCATTCCAGTCAAAGCCAGAAAAAGAGTAAGCGAGCTGAAAAAACTGGCCGCCAAAGCGACCGAGATAATTTTGGCAAGCGACGAGGACCGCGAAGGAGAAGCTATCGCATGGCACATCGCCAACATCCTTGATGTAAAAGACACCAAGAGAATCGTTTTTCATGAAATCACCAAAACGGCTATCAATGAAGCGCTGGCCAACCCGCGAAAAATAGAAATGAATTTGGTTGACGCCCAACAAGCTAGAAGAATTTTGGACCGGCTTGTCGGCTACGAACTCTCCCCTTTCTTGTGGAGAAAATTTTTCCGCGGATTGTCGGCGGGAAGAGTTCAATCCGTCGCCGTCAGACTAATCGCCGATAGAGAAAAAGAAATCCAGGCTTTCCAGCCGCAAGAGTATTGGGGCCTATCCGCATTTTTAAACACAAAAAAAGAACAAGAAAAAGTTTTTGAAGCTTATCTTTACAAAAAAGACGGAAAAGTTCTGGACAAATTGGAAATCAAAAACAAGGAAGAATCCGAGCGGATACTGAAAGATTTAGGCGGGGCGGAATACAAAGTGGCCGAAGTGGAATCCAAAGAAGTCAGAAGGCTCCCCGGCGCGCCTTTCACCACCAGCTCGCTCCAACAAGAGTCGTCCAACAAACTGGGATACTCCGCCAAGCAAACGATGATGCTGGCTCAACAACTTTACGAGGCTGGTTACATTTCTTATATGAGAACCGACTCGGTCAATCTGTCTCAAGATTCTTTAACGGCCGCCAAGACTTTCATTGATTCCAGTTATGGCAAAAATTATTCACTCAACGAACCCCGCCGATTCAAAAACAAAGCCAAGGGAGCGCAAGAAGCTCACGAGGCTATAAGGCCGACGACGCCTTCAAGAACGCCGGACTCAATGAAAGACAACTTGGACGCCAAGCAATGCAAAGTTTACGATTTGATCTGGAGAAGATTTATCGCTTGCCAAATGCAACCGGCCGTTTTTGACTCCGCCACCGCCGACATTTCCGCCAATAATTTTATTTTCCGAGCGAACGGCTCAACCCTTAAATTTGACGGCTGGCTCAAAATTTATCCGTCCAAGTTTACGGAAAATATTTTGCCGCCATTAGCAGAAAACGAAATTTTAAATTTGAAAGAATTAAAACCGGAACAACATTTCACCGAACCGCCTCCCAGATACAACGAAGCCAGCCTGATAAAAGCGATGGAAGAACACGGCATCGGCCGACCTTCCACTTATGCGCCAACTATCGCCACCATCCAAGCCCGCAATTACGTGGCAAAAAACGAACAAAGAAGATTTGTCCCCACCGAAACGGGGAATATGGTCAACGACATCTTGGTCGCGCATTTTCCCCAAATAGTGGATATCAACTTTACCGCCAAAATGGAGGAGGACTTGGACAGAATCGCCGAAGGCCAAGTCAAATGGGTGCCGGTCATAAAAGAATTTTACGAGCCGTTCCACGAAAATCTGCTCAAAAAAGAAACGGAGGTGGAAAAAAAGAATATGGAAGAAAAAACGGACGAGGTCTGTCCGAATTGCGGCAAGCCGATGGTCATCAAGCAAGGCCGATTCGGAAAATTTATGGCCTGCTCCGGTTTCCCTGAATGCAAAACCGCCAAACCGATAAAAAACCCGGCCAGAGAAATCGGGATGAAATGCCCCAAATGCGTCGAATTTTCACCGGAAGACATTGGCGATGTCGTGATGAAGAAAACTCGGAAAGGCAGGGTGTTTTACGGCTGTTCCCGCTACCCCAAATGCGACTACGCCTCTTGGAAAAATCCGATGGAAAATAATTCGGAAAAGGAAATTTAATTATTCGCTTCATTCGCATTGTCTATAAACGAGCCGATCGGCACAAATATAGACAATGGAAAAGTAAAAATTGGACATTCGGTGTTACACAAAACGGTTAGATTGAATGTTTAACGAGCGGAACTAAATATTATCGTCTAAAAATTTTTTCAAAGATTTTAAGTCTTTTTTGTCTTTATCATAATGATAAGTCTTTATGCCGGCAGATTGGGCGCTTTTTACCGCATCTTCATTGTGTTCAAAATACACGACATCCTCGACGCTTAAATTAAAAAATTCCAGCATCTTTTCAAAATATTTTGGATCTGTTTTTTCAGGGTTGTGTTTTAATGTAAAAACTTCGTTTCGTAAGGCATTTCGTTCAACCTATATTTTTTCATTTGTTCATCATCAGCGTTTGTGAGAATTATTTTTCTGTTTTGGTATTGTTCAAGAAGGATATGCATTGCCTCAAAAATACCTTCATCCTTAATTACAAAAGTATTTATCGCATCAACTAAAATCGTTTTCATTTTTTTACTTATCTATCGTAAACGCCTCTTCAACATATTTAACTCTGTTCCCTAATTCCTTAATCTGAAAACCATGCTCTCGCAAAATCGTTTTTTCCATATTACCAATTTTCTCTTTCACGTCTTGCATATCGGATTTTAAAAAATGGACATCCGTTTTCACAACTTCCAAGTCTTGCTTAACAACTTCCAAATCTTCTTTTCTTGCTGTTTTGTCAAATCCGCGTTTAACCATTGCGGCAAGATTATCAATTTTTTCATCAGTTAATTTTTCTTGTTTTTTGAAACCCTTAACCATTGCGACAGCCAAATTATCAACGACTGTTTTCAGGTCGTCAATTGTTGTTTTTTTGGTTTTTATTTTTGCCATACGCTAATTATACCTAATATTTTTACAATGAAAAATTTTTGAGCAGTTCTTCCACCGGGTCAACGGTGGAGGCTCCGCTGAAATCGCTTTTTTCGGTTGCGGGTTCGTTGACGACCGGCCCGCCTGGATTCGGCGAAACCGGCGCATTTCCCGCATTTTTGTTTTCAATTATTCCGTCAATGCTTTTACTGGCAATTGTTTCATTTTGAACATTATTACCCGCTTCTCTCATCATTCTGTTTAAGAAAGCGTTCAGCTCTTCGCTGGAAAAAAAGTTTATGGAGATAGTTCCCCGCCCTCCCGCCATTTCTATCTGCACTTTCGTCCCCAAAGTGTCAGCCAGTTTTTTCTCCATTGATTTCAGTTCCGCGTTGACGTTTTCTTCAGCCACCAGTATTCCATTGACCATATTTCTGGTTATTTTTTCCACCAGCCGGACGCTCATTTTTTTTCCGATGATGTCGCGATAAAGAGCCGTCTGCTCTTCCAGTTTTCCGTCCAAAGCCAAAAGCGCCCGGCAGTGGCCTTCGCTCACTTCGCCCTTGACCAGTCCGCTTTGGATTTCTTCCGGCAACATCAAAAGCCTTATCGTGTTGCTGACATATTCCCGACTTTTGCCGACGCGAGTCGCCACTTCGTGGTGCTTAAGCTTGAAATCGTTCACCAATTTGCCGAACGCCATCGCCCGATCAATGGCGTTCAAATCCTCTCTTTGCAAGTTTTCAATTATGGCCAGCTCCAATTTCGTTTTCTCGTCGCTTTCTTTTCTGATAACCACCGGCACCTGGCTCAAGCCCGCCAATTTTGAAGCCCTCAACCTTCTCTCTCCGGCGATAAGCTCGTATTCCACCGAGATGCCGTTTTCGTTTTCCGTTTCCCTTCTGATGACAACCAACGGCTGGAGCACGCCATACTGCCTGATTGATTCGGACAAGTCTTTTAATTTTTCCAAATCAAACTCCGTTCTCGGCTGTTGAGAGTTCGGCCTTATTTTGCCGACTTCAATAAGAAAAACGCTTCCTAGTGTCGCTAAATCATTTTCCGTCATAAATTTATGCATTTATTATATCGCAGAGGCTTATTGACGCAAGAGGCATTTAGGCATTATGATGATCAATGTATTTTGAAATGCCGGTGTGGCGGAATTGGCATACGCGCGCGACTCAAAATCGCGTCCCGCAAGGGTTGTGGGTTCAAGTCCCACCACCGGCATCAATTTTATGGAAAACAAAATAAACGAACTTAAAGCCAGAAACTTAGATTTGGAAAAACTGATAAATTATCAGGATGGCTCCGTGGTCAGCCGAGAGATTTTAAAACTTCCGACGGGAACGCTGACTGTTTTCGCTTTTGACGCCGGACAAGGTTTGAGCGAACACACGGCGCCATATGATGCCACCGTTTACATATTGGACGGCGAGGCGGAAGTGAAAATTTCCGGCCAAATTCATATCGTTAAAAAAGGCGAACTGATAATAATGCCCGCCGGCCAGCCTCATTCGCTGAAAGCTCAAAAACGCTTTAAAATGCTGCTTATAATGATAAAATCCTAAAATTGCCTTGCATTATTTTAGTAGTATGCTATATTATTGTTAGATTAGTCCTTTGGGAATTTTAAAGGGAGAGGGTTGATTTTTAATCACGGTATTAAATTTTTTACCGAAAACTCAAACTCAAACAACCCTCTTCCCTATATAATAATAGCGACTTCCACCAAGCCAAGAGTAGTCGCACACTTAAAAGCCATCCCTCGGGTGGCTTTCTTTTTATTGATTTATGTAATCTTTGGCGTCGTCAAATTTTATGGAGAGGAGGCGGGAAATACCGTCCGCGCTCATAGTGATGCCGTAAATAACATCGGCCTGGCGCATCGTCTCCCGGTTGTGGGTAATGACGATAAGCTGGGTTTTTTCTCCCAATCTTTTGAGCATCAAGGCGTATTTTTGCGAATTGGCTTCGTCTAGCGCGGCGTCGGTTTCGTCCAAAACGAGAAACGGCGGCGGGTTGACTTGCGACATGGCGAAAAGCAAAGAGATGGCTACCAGAGATCTCTCTCCCCCCGATAGCATTTCCAAAGAGGAAATCCTTTTCTTGGGATGACTGACAGAAATTTCAACGCCAGTTTCTTCTGACTTGAAAGAGGAGAGGATGTCATTTTCTTCTAACGCAAAAACGGGAGAAGAAACCCTTTTCTCCCTCTCAGACATAACGGGGGAGTCGTCCGAAAACGACCTCCTCTCCTTTTTTACTAATCTCAATTCCGCTTTTCCTCCCCCGAAAACGGAGACGAAAAACTTGCGGAATTCTTCGTTTATTTTTTCCATCCCGCCTAAAAAATCGTTTTCTATCTTCTCCGCCAGCTCCGCCATAATTTCCCGCAAAGATTTTTCCGCCGATGACAAGTCGCCTAGCTCTTTTTCGTAACCTTCGTCTCTTTGCTTGGCCTGACTGTATTCGTCTAAAACCGTTCCTCCCACCGATCCGCAATCTTCCAGTTTTATTTTCAATCTTTCCGCCTGTCTCAAAAAATTTTCCCTTTCCTGATAACTCAACCCAATGTCAAGGTCTCGCCTTGACATTGGCAGGGAATCTAAAAATTGCCTGCCAAGCAGGGCGACGGCTTCTGTTTCTTCCCTTTTGAGCTCGCCCGTTCTCAATCTTACTTTGTCTTCTTCCAAACTTAATCGGGCTAAATGACCTTTTAACTCTCTCTGTTTTGCGTCCGCTTGATAACTTTCTTTTTCCGCTTCGGCAATTTTGCGCCTGTTTTCTTCCGCTTCAAATTTAAGTCCGCCGATACTTTCCGTTATCTCTTTTTCTTTTTTCTCTATGGCGCTTATCATTACCTGAATTTCGTCTATTTTTTTCTTTAAACCGCCCATATCATTTCCTCCAACAACGGTGTTGTCTTGTTTCCCCGAAATTTTAGCGATAAAATTTTTGGCTGATGAAGCTATGTCTTCAAAAATTTTTCTCGCTTCCGCAATGTCGGAATTAGTCGCGCCCAAAATTGCAGACACTCGCACGGCTTCCATAATCTCTAAAACTTTTTGGCAAGGAATCGGCGGCAATTCTTCTTTTTTGTCCGAATATTTCGGCAATAATGATTGCCTGTACTCCATAATTCCTTCCAATTTGCCCAGCTCCCTTTCCATAGAGTTGCGACTGGAACGCAGTTTGCCTAATTCGGACTCTTCTTTAGTTAATCTAGTCTCTATTTCTTTTATCGTTTTTCTAATAGCATCTACTGGAAATTCGCCTGCCTCGCCGGCAGGCAGGCTGGAAAAAAATATCCTTGATTTTTCCGCCGTTTTGATATCTTCGGCGATTTTATTTCTTTCGGCGATTATTTTATCAGATTCTATCTTTAAATAATCCTTCTCTTTAGGGATAAATTGAGCATAAATATCTTTGAGTTCGGTTTTAAACTTTTCCGCCTCTTCAATTTTTTCCGCCTCTTTTTTTAGAAACTTTAGCTGGTGCTGGATTTCTCTTCTCAAACTTTCCACCTGTTTTATGTTTTCCGCCGTTTTCTCCAGCCTCTTTTCGGCATCCGCTTTTTTTATTTGGTAAATTTTTAGTCCTAGCGCCTCTTCTATCATCTCTTTTCTGTCTTTGGGCGAAGCGTTCAAAAACCTGTCCGCCTCCCCTTGACTGATGATGTGATGGCTGGACGCGCCGAGCCCCACATTGCCAAGCAATTCCGTTATATCTTTGAGGCGAACGGGCGAATCGTTTATAAGATACTCGTTTTCTCCGCTTCTATGCACCAGTCTGGCGATAATCACTTCGTCAAAATCAACGGGCAGTATTTTATTTTTATTGTCAAAAACCAAAGAAACCGACGCTCGCCCCATTTTGGCGGCGGTCTGCGAGCCGTTAAAAATAAGGTCTTCGCCTTTTTTTCCGCGCAAGCTTTTCATGGACTGCTCGCCCAAAACCCAGCGCAAGGCTTCGGCGACATTGGATTTGCCAGAACCGTTCGGCCCAACCACGGCCGTAACGGCGGACGGAAACTGCAAAACGGTCGTCTTGGCGAACGACTTGAAGCCGGATAATTCCAACCGCTTTAAAATCATAGGTCTATTATAGAGTAAATAGCGGTTTTATAAAAAGAAAAGGAGTCATCTTTTTACAAGAGACTCCTTTTTTTGTTTCTGCGCCTTGGGGGGGGCGATTTATTCTAAGTTAAAAAAACTACAAAATACACGCTGCCACTAAAAAACCTTTCCTCTTACAATTAGTTGTTTTTATTTCTTGCAAAAGATCTTCCGCAATCTTTTGCAAAGCGACGGCCAGTTCGTACATCTCGATTATCATTTTATTCTTCCTTGTCATTTGGTCGTATCCAGCCAGATTTTTCCTTGCCAAAGCCTCCGCGAAAGATTTGTAGTTTTCTTTCAACTCTTCCGCTATCGCCTTGTAGGGAGGAAAAACAATGTTCGTCTTTCCCGCAACATCAATTATTTTCTTGATGTTGTTTTTTACAAATTCAACAACCTCATTTTCTCCAAGACAATTCTTCATTTTTGCTCACCCCCTTTCTATTTGGGTGAAAAAATAGTGAAATAAAATAAATTTTTTAACGCCCCCTTATATTTAACAAAATCCCTTCGGATAAAACCAATAATTTTTAGCCCAGAACTAATACGGCCTTAATTATTATTTTCTCCGTAAAATAGAAATTTTGGTTGATTTTTAAAGGCCTTCTCTGTATTCTAGCCTAACCCTTTAAAAAACACTGTCAACTGTCCTATTCCTCCCGCCAATTTTTGGCTTTCAAGGCTTTTCGGGCGGCATCTTGTTCCGCTTCTTGTTTGGAAGCGCCATTGCCATCCGCTATCAATTCATCGCCCAAAAAAACTCCCATAGTAAAAACTTTTTCATGGTCGGGGCCGGATTCGGCCAAAACTTTATATGCTGGAGTAACGCTTTCCAGCTCTTGCGCCTTCTCCTGAAACAAGCTCTTGGCGTCTATCCATAATTTTTTCTCAATCACTTCTTCAATTTTACCGAATAGATTTTTCTCCAAAAAGTCAAAAGTTTCTTCATATCCGCCATTAAGATAAATCGCTCCGATAAGAGCTTCAAAAGCGTTGGCCAAAATATATTGCCTCGCCTTGCCCAAACTCTTGGCTTCTCCTTTGGAAAGAAGCATCAAATCGTCGATGTTAAGATTGTTGGCGGCCTCGGAAAGAGTAACGGCGTTGACCAGCGCCGCTCTTAACGCTGTCATTTCCCCTTCCGTTTTCTTGGGATATTTTTCGTATAAATATTCGGTTATGGCCAGTTCCAGCACGGCATCGCCTAGAAATTCCAATCGTTCGTTTTGCTCCAAACCCAAAGACGGGTTCTCGTTCAGATAAGACCGGTGAGTAAAAGCCTGCCGGAGCAGATTTTTGTCTTTAAACTTTATGTCTATTTTTTCTTCAAATTTTGAGAAGTTCATTTTTTGTTCAATTCTTTTATCGCTTCCGCCAAAATGCCTCTTATGTCGTCATACATTTTAAGCTCGGGCAATTCTTTCATCTTAAACCACTTGGCGTCGTCCAAACCGCCCGTTTCTTTGAGCTTTATATCGTCATTTTGGGCCAAAGCGAGAAAATAAGTGACGCTTTTTTTGATTTTGCCTTTTTCCGGATCGGAGGCCATATATTCGTTCTTGCCCAACTCTTTGCCCACTTCCACATCTAAACCTATCTCTTCCATTATTTCTCTTTTCGCCCCGTTAGCCGCGTTCTCGCCTTCCTCCATCCTTCCTTTGGAAAGCGTCCAAAAGCCGAAAATGTCATGGACAAGAGCAAACTCCGTGTCCTCGCCGTTTTTCTTGTACACAACCGCTCCGCCAAGTTTTTCCTCAATAAATTTTTCCGGTTTTTTTTCTTTTTCTTCATCCTCTTCTTCCCCGCCCATTTCCCGATAAACGGTGCCAAGCACTCCATTGACGAATTTACCGGAAGAATCGCCGCCGAAAGTTTTGGCCAGCTCAATGGCCTCGTTTATGGCAACTTTGTTTGGCACTTCTTTTTTGTTGCCGAAGAGCAACTCAAAAAGCCCGATCCTTAAGACATTTCTGTCTACGGCGGCAATCTGATCTAATGGCCATTCCGGAGCCGCCTTTTCTATGATGCTGTCTATTTTCTTCTGTTTTTTGATAACGCCTTTTATCAAGGCTTCCACGAAAACAGAGTCTTCAAGACCGGGGGCGAATTGCTCCACATTGCGTTTTATGATTGTGTCTATTTTTGATTTATCCTGCCCGCTAAAATCCCATTCAAAAAGGGACTGCATCGCTACGCTTCTGGATAAATGCCTGTTTGCCATAAAAATTAGATTTTAAAAAATCTTACTTGCCTTCTTTTTCCGCAAGTTCTTGCTCTTTGGCTTTTCGCTCTTTTTTGTTCAGTTTGGCCAGCACGTCAATAACCTGTCTTCCTTTATATTCCCCGCAATTAAGGCAAACCGTATGAGGCAATGCTTGAGTTCCGCATTTCTTGCAAACCGTAAACTGCGCCGCTTTAAGCGCGTGATGAGCCCTTCTGTTCCCCGTATGAGAACGGGTGCTTCGCATTCTTATTACCATAATATTTGCAATTATACACGATTATCCGTTCTTCGCAAGACTGACGACACTTCCGCAAAAGGTCTTGCGGTGGATTTCGCAGAAGCCGTGTTTGATTATTTTTTCAAAATGTTTTTTGGTGCCGTAGCCTTTGTGCTCGTTGAAACAATATTCGGGATATTTTTTGTGCATATTCATCATCACTCTGTCCCTTGAAACTTTGGCGATAATGGAACCGGCGGCTATAAGCGGAACTTTCTCGTCTCCCTTTATGATAGTTTCCTGTTTGTATTTTCCCGGCGCGTAAAGCGATCCGTCCAGCAGAACAAAATCCGGCTGGCGGGAAAATTTTTCCAAAACTTTTTCCACCCCGTATAGCACCGCTTTGCGTATGCCGAATTTGTCTATCGCTTCGTTGCTCACAAAAACATGATGGCATTCAAGCTCTGGATTTTCCCGCAGAACTTTAAACCACTCTTCTCTTTTCTTGGCGCTTAACTTTTTGGAATCCTTAATGCCTTCCAACTTGGAAGCTAAACTTCCAAGCGCGCTTGGAAGTTTAGCTTCCAAGTTTTTGTCTGTCGTAATTTTTACCCCTACCGCTCCCACGCAAACCGGCCCCGCCAACGGCCCCCTTCCCGCCTCATCTATCCCGACGATAAAAAACTTTTTTTTCATATTTTTTATTGTTATCAATTCACAGTATAGCAGATTGAGTTTTAATATAAAAAGAGCTCAAGACAAACGGATGCTTGTCTTGAGCTCAAGTAAATATTGATTGGATATTAAAATCTTATAAAAGGAAAAATGCCAACCTTTTGCCGATAACCATTCCACTTATTTTGAAATTTTTCATAAAGAAATTTATCCTCGCTCTTTATAACATTCTTGACAAAAAGAATAACCGGAAACATGAACAATATAAGCCAACTATTCAACACAAAATATATTCCGAGCCCCAAAAAAATAGCTCCGATATAATATGGATGTCTAGTTATTGAATAAATTCCTTGAGTAAAAAGAATATCCCCCGCATTGTCCCCCATAAAACCCCAATCCCTTTCTCGATGCAACCTGGCAAGAAACATTAGAACAATTCCGCATATGGACAATGACAACCCAATTATATATACAAGATATACAAGCAGACGATTGGAGCTAAAAGTTGTTGTGTCTAAAAACCCAAACAAATTAAAGATAAGAACTAGAGGCAATAACACATATACAACCAATGTGATCCAGAATCTTCCATTTACTATTCCATTGGAAACATTTGTCTTGACCCTTTTCCCTTTTATAAACGACCAAAGAAATCTACCCAAAAAGAAGATTAGGAGGAAAACTATTGCTGTTATTTTTTGCAACAAAATAAAATAAGTCATACACATTTTTCCTTTCTTTGTTAATATGCTTTCCGGAAATTTAACGGACTAATCGCAAGAAAATCTTGCCATTCATCTGCTTGTACCATACACGCAAACCACATCTTGTCAATCTTGCGTTTCCCGTATTTTGTATTTTAAAAATCCTGCGCTATTTCTGCTCCAGCAGATTTAAGATACACATTTTATTTTCTCTAAATCATACCACTAATTCTGCTGGAGTATTTTTAAGCGTAGAATTTTATAATGACTTACTTTGACCTTAAATTTTGATATAATGATAATGTTATAGTCAATTTTATGCCGTCTAAATTCGTCCATCTTCATACGCATTCGCATTATTCCCTGTTGGACGGGCTGATAAAAATTGACGACTTGATAGACGAAGCCGTGAAGCTGGGGATGCCCGCCATAGCTCTTACCGATCACGGCAATATGTACGGGACGATTGAGTTTTACAAAAAATGCCAAAAAGCCGGAATCAAGCCGATAATCGGAGTGGAAACTTACATCGCCCTTGAGTCAATGGCGCAAAAACGTCCAAACATAGACAATAAGCGTCATCATTTAATTCTTCTGGCCAAAAACGAAACCGGCTACAAAAATCTTTTAAAAATCGTTACCGCCAGCTACTTGGAGGGATATTATTACAAGCCGAGAGTGGACAAAGAATTTCTTAAAAAACACAATGAAGGATTGATCGCCCTGTCCGCCTGCATGGCCGGAGAAGTTTCTAGAATGATAGAAAGGAAAGATCCGGAGAGGGCGGAAAAGGCGGCCAGAGAATACGAAGACATTTTCGGCAAAGGAAATTTTTACATAGAAATAAGCCATCATCCGGATATAGAAAAACACAGCGATATCCAAAAAGGCCTTGTGGAACTGGCCAGAAAAACAAACATCCCGCTTGTTGCGACTCAAGACGTCCACTACCTAAAACCTGAAGACGCCATGGCTCAAGACATCTTGGTGGCCATCCAAACCAACGCCGAAATGGCCGACGCCAACCGCCTTACGATGAAGCTGGACGACTTCTCCATGAAATCCGGAGAGGAAATGGAAAAATTGTTCAAAGACAACCCGGACGCGGTGGAAAATACTTTCAAAATCGCCGAAATGTGCGATGTCAAATTAAGTTTGGGCAAGTGGGTTTTTCCAAAACTGGAACTGGAAGGAAACAAAAAGCCGGAAGAATACCTGGCCGAAAGCGCCAGACTTAATTACTTAAAAATATTCGGCGCCGATGATGCCAGCGGAGAAGTTAAAAAAAGGCTTGAATACGAGCTAGAAATAATTATTTCCAAAGGCTACGCCCCTTATTTTCTGATAGTGGCCGACCTGATAAATTTCGCCCGAAGCCAAAAAATAATGACCAACACCAGAGGTTCCGCCGCCGGTTCCGTCGTCTCTTATGTCTTAGGTATCACTAATGTAGACCCGATAAAATACGCCTTGCCTTTTGAAAGATTCCTCAATCCTTACCGCCCGTCTCCACCCGACATAGATATGGATTTCGCCGACGACCGGAGAGAGGAGATTTTGGAATACACCAAGCGCAAATATGGCAAAAACCACGTCGCTCAAATTGGCACTTTCGGCACCATGATGGCGAGAGGTTCGGTCAGAGATGTTACCCGCGCCTTGGGCAAGCCTTACGAATTGGGCGACAGAATCTCCAAGCTCATACCGATGGGCTCTCAAGGATTTCCCATGACCATAGACCAAGCCTTGAGCATCGCGCCGGAACTGGCCGAGATGTATAAAAAAGAAAGCGAAGTCAAAGAAATAATAGACATCGCCAAAAAAATAGAAGGCGGAGCCAGACATGTCTCCGTGCACGCCGCCGGAGTCGTCATCTCGCCGACCGACCTGACCGATTACGTCCCTCTCCAATTTGAGCCGAACGGCGACAAAATCATCACCCAATACGATATGTATTCGGTGGAAGAAGCCGGTTTGCTTAAGATGGACTTTTTAGGGATAAAAAACTTGTCTACCCTTGGTAACTCCGTTGAACTGGTAAGACAAAGAAGAGGTGTGGAAATAGACATTGAAAATATCCCCTTGGACGATAAAAACACTTTTGAGCATTTGGCCAAAGGAGAAACAATAGGGCTGTTCCAGCTCGGCGGAAGCGGAATGACTAGATACTTGAAAGAATTAAAGCCGACGACAGTTACGGACATAATGGCTATGATCGCCCTCTTCCGCCCCGGGCCGATGGCCAACATCCCGACTTACATAAAAAGAAAGCACAAACAAGAACCAATAACCTACCCCGACCCGCGTCTGGAAAAAATTTTGGACAAAACTTACGGCGTTGTTACTTACCAAGACGATGTCTTGCTCATCGCCATTGAGCTGGCCGGCTATAACTGGGACACGGTGGACAAATTCCGCAAAGCCATCGGCAAAAAAATTCCGGAAGAAATGGCCAAGCAGGAAAAGATATTCATAGAAGGCTGCCAAAAACACGGCGGGCTTTCTCCGCAAAAAGCGGAGGAGCTTTGGCAATTGTTTGACCCGTTCAAGGGTTACGGCTTCAACAAAGCCCACGCCGCTTCTTACGCCAAAGTGGCTTACCAGACGGCTTATATGAAGGCTAATTATCCGGCCGAATTTATGGCGGCGGTGCTTACGGCCGACGCCGGCGAAGTGGAAAAAATCGCCGAAGCGATCGGCGAATGCGTCCGGATGAAACTGCCCGTTCTGCCTCCCGATGTCAACGAAAGTTTCGGCGACTTTACAGTAATACAGGCCCGCCTGCCGGACGGGCAGGTCAAAGAATCGGAAGGCATCAGATTCGGCCTTTACACCATTAAAAATCTCGGCAAAGAAATCGCCGAAGCGATTATTAATGAAAGGTTGGCAAAGGGGAGGTATAAATCATTCGCCGATTTTCTGGATCGCGTCCAGCACAAAAACTTAAATAAAAAATCCGTGGAATCGCTTATAAAATCCGGCGCGATGGACGCATTCGGCGAAAGAAATAAACTTATTTTCAATATGGAAGACGCTCTGGCTTACAACAAAGAATCGGGCAAAGCCAAGAAAAACCAAAACTCGCTTTTTGCCCTAATGGCGGACAATGCCAGCCTGCCGGAACTGCGTTTCAAAGAAACCGAACCGGCCTCCCAGCACGACAAATTGCTGTGGGAAAAAGAACTGCTGGGCCTTTATGTCTCCGGCCATCCTTTGGACAAATTCAAAGACAAGCTGGAAAAAATCAAAACCAAAATCGGCGACATCAAAAATTTGCCGGACAATATGCCTTTGGTAACGGCCGGAATGATAGAAGAAGCCAAGAAAATAAACACCAAGAAGGGCGACCCGATGATCTTTATGAAACTGTCCGACTACGCCGACAGTATTGAAAATGTGGTTTTTCCGAAAATTTTTGAAAAATACGCCTCCATAATCCGCGAAGGAAACTGCGTCGCCGTCAAAGGCCGCCACTCTATGCGCAACGGCGAACATTCCGTACTGGTGGAGGAGATGAAGGAGATGACGAATTGAAATAAAAAACAGGGGCGTGTGTCTTTGCCCCTGTGTACTGCTTAACTAATAATATGGCGGTTCTTTACCCATAACCTTCACCTCCTTTCGGTGGAATGGATGGGTAGTCCGGGAATACGCCTTATAAAATTCTCCTGGCCAATACGGTAGTACCTTCGTCATCACCCCCTTTCAAAAATAAATTTTTATAAAACCATCAACACGAACTGTCGTGATGTGTTGGTGGCGTTTTTAAGGTTTCCTCCTGTCGCATTTGAATCCGAACACTTGTAAGATGAAGTTATGAAAAAAATGAAAATAAATTCTCTCATCTTTCAAAAAGCGAACGAAACGAAATCGCGATTTTAAAAAAGAAGAAATATTCCTT
>Ga0209211_10000290_pt1 | contig 110726 bp, 123 predicted proteins | sample RifGroA2_FD_183992 | JGI IMG/M metagenome (GOLD analysis project Ga0209211, IMG submission 183992) | Groundwater microbial communities from Rifle, Colorado, USA - Groundwater A2 (SPAdes) (version 2) | ecosystem: Environmental > Aquatic > Deep subsurface > Groundwater | place: Rifle, Colorado...
CATGCGTGACTTCCCCTTAAATGTCCATCCAGAAGCACAGAAAGCTGCTGAAGCTGCGGGCTGTGCAGAAGAACAAGGCAAGTTCTGGGAGATGCATGATAAGCTCTTTTCCAACCAACAAGATCTCAGTGTTGCTAATGAGAAGACATGGGCGCAGGAGATAGGTCTTGATACCAAAAAATTCGGTGAATGCCTCGATTCAGGCAAAAGGGCAGCTGAGGTCCAGAAAGATATCCAGGATGGCCAGGCATATGGTGTTTCTGGAACACCAGCATTCTTCATCAATGGTGTCCCTCTTGTTGGAGCCCAGCCTTTTGCTGCATTCCAGCAGGTCATTGAACAGGAATTAGCCCAATAAGACTTTTTTCTTTTTTTCTATCTTATTTTCCCGGTACAATAGTATGTTCTCTGTTCTATCTTAATTTATCTTATCTTGTTCTATCTTAGTATTTCTAACCTTGATCTATCCTAATATGTATACAAGGTTTATATAATCCAAAGCATTTTTCCTGCTCATGAATACCATTGTCTGCTGCGATCGTGACGGCACATTAAACGTCGATCAGGATTATTATCTTGGGAAGGATCCTCACTGGAGGACACAGGTGCAGTTCCTGCCAGGAGTAGTCGAGGGCATAAAACTGCTCAAAACCATCCCCAATCTTTATTTTTTCATTGTCACAAACCAGTCTGGTGTTGCAATCAACCACCCGGAATTCAAGGATTTTGATGAGAAGCGGATGCATGAGGTCAATGAGTTTATCATTGGGAAGTTAAGGATCCTTGGAGCAGAGGTTGATGACTATGCAGCTTGCCCTTATGTTGAGAGTGCTTATATTGAAAAAGCAGCAAGGAAAGGAAGGCTGGTTCACCCGGAGTATGTCCGGGATAACCACCCAGAATTAAAGCCTCAGGTGGGACTGTTCAAGGCACTGTTAGAGAAACATGGGCTGAAAATAGAGCCAGGTGATAAGGTGTATTCACTTGGTGATCGGGCAAGTGATATCCAGTTTGGATTGAATATCGAAGCCAAGGCCATCTTCATCCCTTCATGGAAATCTACTGAGGATGAGGAAGAGGTGAGAGTGGAGATCCTCAAGCAGGCATTTCCTGGCAGGGTGGCAAGTGCCAGATCTTTTCTTGAAGCAGCAGAGATGATACTGACAGAAAATAAGGAATAAAAGAGGATAATAGGAAAATAATGAAGAATAAGAAAATAACTAATAAGAAAATAATTAATCCTCGGTGATGAGGAATAATGCTCGAAGTGAGACAATAGCCGCCCCAGGAGCAATAAAGACAATCAGGCTTTGTAAAAAGACCCGCGCAAATCCTTCATCGACTACGGCCCCAATGACGGTTCCAAGAGCCTGCGCGCTCACTAAGAATGCGATTGTCGCCACAAGGTACATGAGAACTTCTTCCGCAACGACATTGAGCAGCCCGACGATGATGCCAAGGACGCCAAGGATGATGACTGCTGATGGCGTCAATCCATCCTGATAAACGATACTTGATACAAGGACTGCGGCAAGCCCAATGATAAACGCCCACACCCCAAATTTCATGTGTTGTTTTTTCTTTGCCATCCTACTCCTCCAGATCATCCTCAGAGACGATTTTACCGGTGCCCTTTTCTTCATCACACTCAACAGTTGATTTTTTTTCAGTAGTCTGCTCGTGATCTTTTGATGATTCCATAAACCATCTCAGACTGCCATAGTTTAAAAAGATTTTGGCTCTTTGAGGATAAATAAGGGATTTATTAGGATAAGGGGAGTTTTTTAAAGAGCTGGGAGTTATGCTATCCGATGATCGAGTCGTTCCTTATCACCTCTCGCGAGACGCTGGAAGCGGGTCTTGTTGTAGGCATTGTTCTTGGAGTATTGAATAAGGAGAATCTTTCCCATCTCAAGAAGACGGTCTATTGGGGCATTGTTGTGGGGGTGATTGCAAGCGCTATCACTGCTTTTCTTTTTACGATCCTTGCTGGAGAATTTGAGGGGGTAGGTGAACAATTATTCGAGGGCACCACCATGCTCCTGGGAGCAGTCCTTCTCACGACCATGATCCTCTGGATGTTTAACAAGCAGCATGCAAAAGAATTGAAGCATAAGGTCCATTATCATCTATCCCTTCCAAGCAGTGCAGCCCAGAAGTTTGGTTTATTTTCTCTGATTGTCCTTTCCATCCTGAGGGAGGGAGTAGAGACGATACTGTTCCTAGGTGCGCTTTCCTATGCTGACAAGGTGAGCTTCCTTGGCGGTTTCCTTGGAATCATCACGGCAATCATTATCGGATGGGTGTTCTTCATGGAATCAAGGAGGGTGGACATAAAGAAAGTATTTATGTTCAGCAGCATTTTGCTCATCCTCTTTGCAGCAGGATTATTATCCCAATCAGCCCATGAGTTTGAGGAGGCAGGGGTGCTCCCAGGGATCATTAGCCCGATCTGGGACATCAATCCGCCAGCAAACGCTAACGGTTCGTTCCCGATCTTGCATGAGAAAGGGCTTATTGGTGGTTTCTTTAGGGGGCTTTTTGGATATGATGCAAGTCCAAGCTTGCTGCAGGTGATCATATATTTCTCATATCTCCTGGGCATTAGCATGTATTGGAGAAAAATGCTTCAAAATCAGAAATCCGCTGCTCAACACTAACCCCGACCTGAAGGTCGGGGTATGACATGCCTCGCTTCTACACGCGGATTTCTGGTGTAGAATTGGGCACTCGCCCTAAAGGGTGGGGTATGACACCCAATTCAACAATCAAAGCAGGTTATCAGGATAAAGGCCATCAGGATAACAAAAACCCGTCGCTCGGAGCTCACCTTGCCCTCAAGGGCAGGGTATTACGCTCCTCGCCTTGATAGACGGGTTTTTGAAATTGAAAATTTCGGCCTAAAGGCAGGGGTATTGAACCCGAAATTTTCAATGAATGACCCAATCGGGGCAGAGCCCCGGGGTATCTCCTCAAAAACTTATAAAATGAGCGGCACTACGGGGCAGAGCCCCGGGGTATTTACCCAAATAGGAATAAAAAAAAATGCCGCAGCCGAGATTTGAGCTCGGGACCTCCACGTCACCCAGGTTCTAGTGCCTTTGAATAATCATCAGCCAAAGGCCTCATCGCTCAAAGATCTTATGAGCGTGGCGCTCTAACCAGGCTGAGCTACTGCGGCAATAGAGATAGAGAGAAAAGAGTTCATTTAAAAACGTTTGGGAAATGCATGATCTATCATAGCTGGATAAAACATGCAAAATATGCTTATTGATGGATCACATGTTCCCCTAAGGAGGTGGGAAAAAGAGAAGGGAAAAAGAAAAATAAAGAATCGTTTAGCCTTAACTGAAAAGACTGCTTTGCTTTAGATCAAGCAGGGGGCATCTTGCCGATCCTAAAGAGCGATGTGCCACAGGCGCTGCATGTCCCTTTTACACAGTCCCTCCCATTGGCCATCTTTGATGGTACTGGGTTTTTCATCTGAACTTTAACTCTGCATTTCATACAATATGCTTCGACCATAATATCAGTCCTCCAGTGATTATAAGAGGAGGACACATGCTTGTATTCATAAACCTTTTTATTTTCAATGAGAATATTTAAATACCAGAGGAAGAAAGAAAATCCAGAGGTGGTATATCATGAAGAACATTCTCCCTGTCATGTTGTTGATTCTCATCCTTGCAGGTTGTGCAAAGGAACAGGTAAGTGGACCAGAGAAGAATATGGTTGTCCCCCAAAAGGACACTGCTCCAATAGAAATCCCCGCTCAAGAACAAACGCCACCATGCTCTCCCCCAAATATCTTGTCTGAGGAGGGTATCTGTTGCATTGATGTAAACAATAACCTCCTTTGTGATGATTCGGAGAGCATTGCAGAGGAGAATACCGCAGAGGCACGAAGCCCGCAACAGCAGGCAAGTGGCAATTTGCCATCAGTCATTCTCAAGGCGTCTCCAGCGGACTTGTTCCCAAGCAAGCTCCTTTCTACCTATGTCATTAATTATGATGAGTATTATAACCAGAAGAATGTTATCTTGGAAAACCGTATCTCATCAGTCCAGCAGGGAGTTCTCTTTGACTTCCCGGTGGAGATGATCGCATCTACAGAATATAATACAGTGACAAAAACTGCGACCCATCCTATAGCAATTATCACCATCCTTAAAGCTAACTCAGACCTGCAATATAAACAATTGCAGGAGTACATGCATGCATTCATGAAACAGCCTCATGGCATTACTAACGCCAAGTTGGTCTTCAAGGAAACAAAAGAGATTGATGGGCTTGAGACAGAGGTACAAGAGTCACTCAGCGGTGTCCAGTACAATTATCATATTGATGCCGAAATAGCTGATACATTGAAGACTGCCCAGACCAACCTGATGGTAATTACCCATATCTATTCAGTCTACATTCCAGAGGCAAGGACAGTTATTCAGTTCAGGATATCCGAAAACCGCCTCTCTCATGATAAAGAAGATCTGATTAGGGGATATTTATCCTGGCTCACCACAGGGATAAGTAATGAGGTGAGCGTCTTTTATCGGGGGATGGATACTATCATTTGGAAAGAGTATCCAGGTGAGCGGTTTGTCTTTGATGCAGATAAGCTCAAGCTTGTCCAGACAGCATGCGCCCAGAAAGAGGTATCAGGGAAGCTGCAGGTAGACTTCACAGGAGAGATCATGGTAAATGATTACCAAATGGATCATGCATTGTATACCTGGCCATACCTTCTCGTTACAGAAACACCACAGAAGGTCATCAAAGGGGAGGGTATCTTCCCCGCCGAGATCACCCTCGATGACCCAACGCGGATTGTACAGCTTTCTTTCCCGGTAGAAAAGGACACTTCAGGTTCGAGCCTGCAGGTATTGCTGATTGATGAGGCATTCTATGATGTCACAAATCGTTTTGATGTTGACTGCGCATCTGAGAAGATTGAATTCCAGGAAAATGATAACATGGTGCTGGATATTCTTGGCCAGGAGCGTTCCATAAACATTATTGATATCCAGGGTGCCGACAACAAGGTAGTCTTTACTCTTGATGGGAAAAGATATGAGATTTCAGTAGGCCAGGAGATCACCGCAGGAGATATCAAAGTGAATTCCTCTGGGGTCCATGACCAGCGGGTAGTGCTGATTTTTAAGAGAGGATAAGATAGTAGCAGAATCGTTTCAAGCAGGGAAAAGAAACGGTTTTGGGAACCCACTGCGCTTCGCTCATGGGAACCATGTTCAAATCCTGGAGAATAAATGCGAGGGGGGGGATTTGTCCTCAAAAATGTTCCATTTTTGGGAACCCACTGCGCTACGCTCATGGGAACCATGTTCAAATCCTGGAGAATAAATGCGAGGGGAGGGATTTGTCCTCAAAAATGTTCCATTTTTGGGACCCACTGCGCTTCGCTCATGGGAACCATGTTCAAATCCTGGAGAATAAATGCGAGGGGAGGGATTTGTCCTCAAAAATGTTCCATTTTTGGGACCCACTGCGCTTCGCTCATGGGAACCATGTTCAAATCCTGGAGAATAAATGCGAGGGGAGGGATTTGAACCCACGAACCCACTAAGGGACAGGATGTCTTCAGCAACGCTGCTTAAGTCCTGCGCATTTGGCCAGGCTCTGCCACCCTCGCGCATTCTTAAAAGTATCCGAGTTGCTTTAAAAACATTACTGATAGGAGGTTAAGTCAATACTAGTGTCTTTACAATTTTGATTAGCCAGCCACTCATGGCGGCCGTCGGATTGCTACGCGATCCTCACCCATCACTCCGGAGGAGCCAACCCTCTGCCGACCGGCGCCATGCCTGGCTAATCATTTGCCACTTAACTTGACTTTACCCTGATAGGAGGGCCTGTAGAAAATAGTGGTAAGCATCATCTTCCGAGGTTCTCTTGAAGATGAGATGTAAGTCTGTGGGAGGTTTTAAGCAGGTGATGCCAGCCAATGAGCCTCGCCGGTGACCATACCCTGCCCAGGTGTCCGGGAAGTGAGATTTTCTTCAAAGCCATTCTCTAAAAGTACCTTCTCTGATGCTCTGTAGAAAAACTCACCAGAGGCCCCAGTCATTGCCAAACTCGCACTTAGAAATACTTAGCAAGGCAGCATTCCCCGTAAGGGACAACCCCCTTACTACCCAGATTATTCATTGATAGTGCTCGTATACAGGCAATGACCCTATTTTCTACAAAGCCATTCTCTAAAGGTCACTTCTCTGATATGCTAAGGTGACTTGTGAGGGGGTGCTGGCATGTCCGAGAATCACCAGTGGACCTTCAACAGCAAGTGGAGGGATATTTGCATGATAGATCTGCATAGTTATTGCATGCTCCGGCTGATGCGCTCCCCGCTGCAAGAGCTGCCTATTCTCCTCGGAGCTAAGTGAGCTCCTAAGATGGCCCAGGAGAGAACGGAAACTGTCCACCCTGCCGGGTGATAATACATGAAGTGCTACTGGATATTGCACTCCATTTGGAGGTATCTTTTCACCACAAGATTCTATTAAATCAAGATCATTTAAATCAAGATCATCAAATACCATAACTTCCAGGGGGGCTGGCCGATGAGATGAAGGTGTTGGAACTGTACGGTATGCTTCTGAGCGCTCGCCATCAATGAGAAAATGATATTGGGCACTCCTTGCTCTTCGCGCAAGCACATCAGCAGCAAACAAGAACCTTCTGAGCACCCTATACGTGAATGCCTCTCCAACAAGGGCCATTGCATCTGAAGAAGGATGTGAAACAAGAAAAGCAAGATTATCTTGATCATACTGCCTAATTGCTGCCAGCTCATCCCTCACTGGGTCCCCATCAACTGCTGGCGGAAGAGATCCTGAATGGAACGGCAGATAAGGCAAAAAAAGCTCCAACTCACCGCTACCAGCTATGTATTTCATAAGCGCAGGAGGTTTTCATTCATTCTTAAGTATTGCGCTCGTTTGAGCAATATCTTCAGTAATATATTTAAACCATGCGAGAACAAAGATCATATGGAAGAAAAAGCATATGTGTATGCGCTGGAGAATGCCATAAAATTCAAGGGCAAAGCGAATCCTGGACCGGTCATCGGGAAATTATTATCTGAGTATCCAAAGGCAAAAGATGATCACTCACTGCCAAAATTTGTGCAGAGTTGTATCATCAAGGTGAATGGCATGAGCCTTTATGAGCAGGAAGGGGAGCTTCGAAGACTAGCTCCGGAGCTGCTTGAGAAAAAACCAAAGCAAAAAAAGGAGATGCCAGAGCTCAAAAATGCTGAAAAAGGGAAAGTTGTGACAAGGATACCTCCAGAGCCCTCAAAATATCTCCATATTGGACATGCATTGTCTTTTCTGATCAACGCCTATTACGCAAAAGAGTATGAAGGAAAAGTGATCTTGCGGTTTGAAGACACCAATCCTGAGAAATCAACACAGGAATATGCCGATGCGATCCTTGATGATATCATCAACTATCTTGGCATCTCCCCATCAGCGATCAAATACTTCTCTGATGACATGGCCATATTCTATGAATATGCGGAAAAGCTCATCACTGAGGGGCATGCGTATGTTGATTTTACAGAGCGCGAAGAGATGCAAAGAGAGAGAAGCGAAGGGATTGAGAGCGCTTATCGGAATACAACAATTGAAGAGAATATGAATGCGTGGAAGGATATGCTAGCAGGGGTGCATGATGCGGGCGTCTGTGTCCTTCGCCTGAAGATTGATATGCAGGCAGATAACCACGTGATGAGGGATCCTGCCATCTTCCGGATCATCAAGGACACGCATTACCGGCAGGGTGATACCTATTGCGTGTGGCCACTCTATGATCTTGCAGGCAGCATTGAAGAAGAATTATGTGGAGTGACCCATATCCTACGCTCTTCAGAATTTGGGGGCATGAGAGTTGAGCTGCAAAGCTACATCAAAAAAATCCTGGGGCTCAAAGACCAATACGTCCGGCAGTATGGAAGGATAAATATCCATGGGTCCCTGACAAAAGGGCGGGAGATTCGGGAAGGGATAGAGCAGGGCCATTTTATTGGATGGGATGATCCAAGGCTCGTGACACTCAAGGCGCTAAAAAGGAGGGGCATTGCCCGGCAGACATATTATGAGATCATGAAGCAAGCAGGCCTTTCTGCCAGCCCAACAAATATCGATTTTACCATGATTGCTGCTGCAAACAGAAAACTCCTTGATCCTCTCGCAGATAGGCTCTTTTGCATCAGGGAACCAATCGAGATCACGATTATCGGGGCGCCCGAGCATATAGCAAAGATACATCGCCACCCGGACCATCCGGAGCGCGGCGAGAGGACATTTATTACCCATAATAATTTCCTTATCGAAAAGCACGATTTCCATAAACTCGGGGAAGGAAAGACGTATCGGCTGATGGAATGCCTCAACTTTATTAAGAAAGGAAAAGAATTCCATTTCCACAGCTTTGATTATCAGGAATTTCGTGAGAGAGGAGAAGCAACCATGCATTGGCTGCCTGCTGGTGATGGGAAAGAGATCACTATCATGATGCCAGATGCAACGATCATTTCCGCTATTGCCGAAGATGAGATCATTCATGTTGAAGAGGGGTCGGTCATCCAGTTTGAGAGACTTGGCTTTTGCAGGCTTGATGATAAAAGGAAGTTACTGTTCTGGTTTGGGCATGAATGATTACAAAAAGTTTAAATAAAGAGCGCAACTTTATAGACGAAAACAACAAACAGGTGATACCATGACAGAGATGGTCATTGTCAAATCAAAGATTAAGGAAATTGTGTCACAGAGCGGTGAAGGGATCAATGCTGTTGCAGGTGATTTTGCTGATGTCCTCAATGAGAAAGTGAACGTGCTCATCAAAGAAGCATGCAACAGGGCAAAAGGGAACAAACGAAGCACTGTTATGGCAAAGGACCTCTAAAGGTTCATCTCTTTTACTTTTTGCTTGACGAGTTTTAATCGATCTTTTAAGATATCCATCTGGACTGATGATCCCTTTTTAGAAAGTTCCGCTATGCGGTTCTCGATCCTCTTGATCGATGCATTAATTTTTTGGCCAATCCTCGCTTTTCTTGCGATAGCATCAATATCTGTCTCGAGAGCATTAAGATCCCCTTTTAGCTCAAGCTTCTCCTGCAGATCCTCCTTGAGCTTTACCAATCTCTGTTCTTGCTTTTCCTGTTTTGAGAGGTGAAAGTCAATCTTCTCTTTGAGCCGCGCTAGGTGTTGCTTGAGGTCCTCCATCCGTTCGACTGCTTCCACCGATTTTATCTGCTGGTCTTCCCTTGATCGGGAAAGCTCCTTTTTCAATCGACCCATCTCCTCTTTCATCTCACCAATCCGACCAGTATCTTCCTCCTGCTTATAGATAATAACACCTTCCTTCTCGAGAACAAGCTTGATATAATGATCAAGATTGGCCAGCTCCTTTCTGATTGTCTCGTTATCCTGAGCCTTTGCCACCTCTTTTACTTTGGTGATTTGATGCTCGAGTGCCTCTCGCGCATTATCCCGCTCGCGATATTTTCGTGCAACATTTATCAGGTGCTTTGTGACAAAGCGCACCTGGCCCTTACTGATGGATTCCATTATCGTCCAAAGAGCCCTTTCTTTTTCTTTGGTGGCAAGGGGGGAAGAGGTGCTCCAAAAGGGTCTGGTGGGCTGCCCATTGGCCCTTGATTGTCCAAGAAAGAATTTTGATTATCGCCCTGGAATGAAGGGAAGCTTGGCGGCTGCCCAAATGGATCATTGCCAAAATTTTGGGGAGGCATACCTAGTGGCGGGGGCGCTCCAACAGGAGGAGGCATCCCAAATGAGGGCTGATTGAAGCTCATTGGAGGAGGCATTGTGGGCATTGGAGGATTATTAAACGGAGGAGGTGACTGCCTTGGAGGCATTGGTTCTTCCTTTTTTACCTCAACTGGCCGATTGTTCATGTCTTCTATCTTGTCTTTGAGATCATTTACGATATCTGCTACTGCCAGCAATGCATTTGCAATCTTCTCATTCTGGTCGCCAATAGAAGCGATCTTTTCGATGATCGGATCGACTTTCTTTGCGATGGAATCACCCTGGCTTTGCTCTGCCTTGATATCCTCCGATGCATCCTTGAACATGCTGTTCATCAGGTCGATGGATTTTTTCAAGTTGTCAATAGATACCTTCAAACCGGCAAACTCATCGGCATGGCCAGCCTTCAAATCATCAAGTTCGCGCTTGAGCTTCATGATCTCAGAATGTGGAAGGATCTCATACTCATCAGATCGTTGGTCAGATTTAGCCATTGGATGGTACCTCTTTTCTTGATATGGATAAAGATTTGTACCTTCCATGTTTTTAAATGTTTTGATTTATAGGAAGTGAAAAAAAAAGAAAATGAAAAAAGAGGGTAAAAGAAAATGAAAAAGAAGGTGAAGAGAAAGAGAAAAATGAGAGGAATGCTCAATCCACTACTGGGGATAATACTTCTCCGGTCTTTTGCTCTAATACCAGTCCAACAGCTAATGCAACATTCTTGATCTGCCTTGTTGGAATTGGAGGCTTTCCTTCTATATCCATCACTAATCCTTCAAGAGATATGATCTGGATAGTATCACCGCCAATACAATTGAGGGCCATAAATACTGGTAATCTCGGGATTGGTGTTTGAAAACCAGAAACATCATAGGAATTTGCAACTATACCATTTACTTGCTGAGCATCTCTATCCATATAGAACTCTCTTAAGCTTCCAGGTAAGAATTCACAGGTAAACTCCTGTGCTGCACAGTAAATCAGATCATTTGAGGGCAGCTCCCCGTTCCTTGCAGCAACAACCAAAGGGAATGATGTATCCCCGCCCTGTCCCCTTGTATGTCCCCCTCTTGCATATCCTCTTGCAACTGCCAGATCATAACCGACCCAAAAATTTACTGACGTATCCAGTTCCTGCTGAAATTGATCAAAAAGCTCTCTTCCCTGCTCACCCTTGAAATGGTCAGTATGTCTTGGGGTATAGTGAAGAGCCAGATATTCATTAGGTCTCGCATTTCGCGGATGTGATACCCCTTCGACAACGACTTCTTGGCCTACCACCAGGCTACCTTTGGCACCTTGGAGGAGGATATGATAAGTATGGTAGTTAGCAGAGGCATCTCTTCCCCGCCGGCCAGTTTCTATCTCTGTTACCCGCGCAATGAATGGTCCTTCAAGATTCTGTTTTACCATCACTTATCACTCCATTGGTCCTTGTTGCTTTGCGTTTGCCGCAATCACATCATCAATCCTCAGAATCATGATTGCAACTTCTGTTGCTGAATTGAGGGCCTGTGTCTTTACCTGCACTGGCTCTATTACCCCTTTTTGGAATGCATCCATCATCTTCCCGGTAAACACATCAATCCCCGCCCATTTCCTTCCTTTATCATGCGCCGACTTGATCTCTGCGACAACATCAATAGGGTCGAGGCCGGCATTCTCCGCTAGGGTTGTTGGGATGACTTCTAAAGCTTCAGCAAAGGCGGCGGCGGCAAGCTGCTCTCGCCCCGACAATGAATTTGCATATTTCCTCAAAAGCCTTGCCACTTCCATCTCACAAGACCCAGCGCCCGCAACAACTTTTCCGGACCGAATAGCAGATGCAACAACTCCCACAGCATCCTCTACTGCCCGTCCGATCTCATCGACAATATGCTCAGTTCCACCCCGAATCAGAAGAGTTACTGCCTTTGCCTTCTTGCATTCGGTGACAAATGTCATCTGCTCACTCCCAACGCGCCGTTCTTCAACTAGACCTGAGACTCCAAGATCGCGCTCAGTGAGGTCATCGATCTTTGTGACAACCTTTGCCCCTGTTGCCTTTGAGAGCTTTGTGATGTCTGATTGCTTGACCCTTCTTACTGCTAAGATGCCATTTTTTGCCAGGTAATGCTGAGCCAGGTCATCAATACCTTTTTGGCAGGCGACAAATTTTGCGCCAGAACTGATAATCTTGTTGACCATCTTCTTGAGCATTGCATCTTCCATCTCGAGGAATGCCTGCATTTGCGACGGATTGGAAATCTCGATCTTCGCGTCAGTCTCAGGATTCCTAATCTCAATTGGAGTATTCAGGAGGAGGACTTTTGCATCTTTGAGCATCCGGGGCATTGCTGCATGAACCCGCTCTTTATCAAGGATGATCCCCTCAATGAGCTCACTCTCCTCAATGCTCGAGCCAATCTTCTTTTCTATCTTGATATTTCCCGTATCGATGACTGGCGCTTGGCCTTCTCCTTCCATCACCTGCTTTACAGCGCTCACAACCAATAATGCAAGCTTCTCTTTCGCAACTTCTGCGCCTTTACCAGTCATTGCCGTCATCGCGATCTTGAGCAGTTTGGACTCTTCCTTCAAAGAGACTGGCTCTGCAATGCCTTTTAGGATCTGGAGCGACTGGTCCATTGCAAGACGGTATCCCTTGACAATGACCGTCGGATGGATATTCTTTTCGAGCATGAATTCGGCACGTTTTAAGAGTTCGCCCGCAAGGATGACTACTGTTGTTGTCCCATCGCCAACCTCGTTCTCCTGGGTCCGGGCAACCTCAACGATCATCTTTGCAGCAGGATGCTCTATTGCCATCTCCTCGAGAATCGTCACCCCATCATTCGTGATGGTGATATCGCCGAGGCTATCGACGAGCATCTTATCCATCCCCTTTGGGCCAAGGGTTGTCCTGACCGTATCTGCGACTGCTAATGCTGCTGAAATGTTCCTTGACTGGGCGGTCTTGCCCTGCGTCCTTTGCGTTCCTTCCTGTAGAATATAGATTGGTTGTTGATTTGACATTACATATCCCCTCAGGAACCAATACCAGGAGATGTTATATAAAGATTTCGCCACTCAACAAGGGAATAATCTTGCTCAACGAGGGGATAATCTTGCTGTTCAGGGACTATTTTTTTCAGGGCTTATAATGGACTATGCCCCAGGTCATCCCTGCACCAAACCCTGCGAAGATGATCTCTTTTGGAGGGTTTCTCTTTGCCCTTAGCACTTGCTGCTCCACCTCATAGAGCCCGACAAGGGGCGATGCTCCAGAGACATTGCGGTATTGTTCAACGATATCAATGACAGCGCTATCGGGAAAATTACTGCATGCAGCATGCAGCTGCTCACGGAGGGCAGATGTAATCCTTGCATTTGCAGAGTGTGGGATGATGATGCCCCCCCTGTTGAAAAAGTCCTCTCCGCCACTTTCCTGGACATACTCAACAATTGCAGGGATGGGTGTTTGCAGTGCCCATTGGTATATTCTCCTGCCATTCATCACGACTTTCCAGCCAGGGTCTTGCCTGAGACAGAGCACTCCATCATCCTGGGTGATGATATAGCGCGTATCATCCCACTTTGTTGTCAACATCTCCTGCATCCCTGGCGACCCATCACCATGCAATTGCACCCTTTGGACACCTTCATCTGAAGGGGTGACAAGACATGCAGCAGCGATATCGCCAAACAGGGGAGCTGATGACCGGTCCTGATAATCCAGGATTGAAGAAAATTTCTCAGCACAGATGAGCAGCGCGCATCCTGAATAACCCATGCTCACAAGGGAAGTGACTGCAGCGAGGGTATAAGGGAATCCAGAACAGGCTGCCTGAAGGTCAAATGCATCGTCATGAATGCCAAGATGATTCGCGACATTTGCAGCGACCGGATGGCGGGAAGGATCAGTAGAGGAAAGGTCATAGCCAGGCCGCGAACACGTAGCTACTGCCACCAGGTCAATGGATGATCTCAGATGAGGATATTTGTCCAAGAGATTTTCCGAAGCAGCAATAGCCATCTCATCGAGAGTCTTTTCAAGCTCAATATACCCCTGTCTCATCCCAGTTCTTGGCAGCATCCATTCATCGGATGTGCCCTCAAACCCTCCGGATTCCAGTACCCTGGATAGAGTAGCGTTGTCGAGCACAAGAGGCGGTTGGTAGAGCGCAACAGCGCTCAACTGTGCGGTGCGGCGCGGAGGGCTCATCACCCAATCAGGAAACACACCAATATGAGATTCCATATCATCGGGAATCCATAAACCGCAATGATCAGTAATCGTGCTTTCTTCAACATCCCCACAGAGAATCACTCCTGCCCTGAGGGGATCAGAACAAAAACCCTGGCTTGCCGTCGCAAGAGAAAAACTGAGCTTTGATGGCAAATCCCTTGAAAAGGTGAAGATATCAGCAAAGGGGATATTATTAGGTGGTATATCAATCCCATACGCGACCGTCGCAGCGATTGATGGAAATGCACGATCCATCCTGCTGGGAGCACATAAGACAAAATCATGCGGGAGAGCCCTCTCTCCTAATGCCTGGCGGACTTTTGCCATAAACCATATATCTGCTCTTTCCATCATACCACCCAAAAACTCAAGAGGAAATGCCATACCTTAAGTAGCCATTGGTTCTGAAGGCCAAGGATCACTGTCCCGGCAACAAGCGGGACGATGATGTTGTCATCTACCCTTTCCCTGTTGAGGTCTATGTCCATTGCTTCTGCGATCATCCCAGCGATTGCCCCAAGGAGAGCATGGAGCGGGCTGACAAATAAGCTTGCGCCAAGGAAACCGGCAAATATCCCCGCAAGCGTGCCTTCGACGAGCTTGAAACCTTGACGGTTCAGCGGATTCTTTGTCCTCCCAAGAGCCATCCCGACGATGTGTGATGCTGCATCACCAAGCGTGACAATCATCACACCCGCTAATGCGATGTTGAGAGGGAATAATTTGAGCGCTAGAAGGAATCCGGCGACAAAAAAAATAGCTCCCTTCCCGGGAAATGAGAAGCGGTGCTCTTCTCGCTCGAAGAGGCTGAGGAGCGGGGTGATCAGCGGGAGAGGATGCATCTTCTGGACAATATGAACCAGTATCCCTGCTATGAGGATCATGAACAAAAGCAAAGGATCCAGAATTCCTGCATACACAAGGAACACTCCCATGCATCCAACAAAGATATGGAAGAGCTTCCTTCGTATCTCAAATTGTAATGTGTTCATGTTCACTACTCTACCGTAGGGTATTTCATCAGAACAAATGAAGAAGGCTATAAAAAATTATGCAATATTTATTGCTGTGTTGCATAACTCCTAATCTTTGACGATAATCACATATGCCCTCCTTCCGATAAACTTCTTTGGCGCGTCGAGTTTTGCTGAGTTGCCAAACTTGGTGATGGCTCTTTCGTAGATGCATTCAACGCTTTCCTTGATGGCGAGATCGCCTTTCCTGACTTGGATTTGTCTCATATCTATGGATATCTATAGATATCCTTATATACTTTTCGGTTTTGGGGTGTCTCTATGACTCATCTCAAGGAGAAACACAGGAAGCGCTGGGGAAAGAAATTCATCGACAGACGCGACTGGCCCGTCTACAACGGGCAACTCGTCAAACGAGGAGAATATCTTCTCGCGCTCGACTTCGTTGAGCATTGGCATGACGAGCTCGACGACATGAATGTCGGCAAACGCGGATCTCCGTATCAGTTTCCCACATCGCTGATCGAACTCCAGGCGATTTGGAGCGCCAAGCGCATTCCCTGCCGGATGGTCGAGGGCATGACTCGTGAGCTCGCGAAGATGGGGCAACTGCCAGACTACAACAATTACACGACGGTGAATCGCAGGATCAACAAACTCGATTTCAAGCTTGCGCCTCCACAAGGCGACAATATCGTGGTGTTCAGCGACGGTACTGGGCTGCAAGCGGTCAATGGTGGGGAGTACCTGCGGGAGAAATATGGCAAGAAGAATCGACGGTGGATCCAGATTGTCCTGCTTGGGGACGCCAAAACCCATGAGCCGGTCAGCTATGAGGTTAGGCTCATCCCAGGGTCGGAGCCGGAGAGTACCGAGCGGCAACTTGCGGTCTTACTTAGGACTGGCGTCCCAATCACTGCCGTCGGAGCAGACGGCGGAATGGACGATAAGAACCTCTACAATTTCTGCGATGATCAAGGGCTCAAGACCCTCATCAAGCCAGACAAGAATGCACGGACAGATACAGGGTGCGAACTCCGCAACAGCGTCGTGAAAAAACGCAACAGGCTCGGATACAAGCGATGGGCGAAGCAGGAGGGCTACGGCGAACGATGGCCAGCGACGGAGGGCATCAACAGCGCAATAAAGCGCATGTTTGGCGAGCAGGTCGTGGCGACGAGCGATCGGGGCATGCTGCATGAGGCAGCATGCAAAGTTTGGGCGTATCAGAAGCTCAAAAGATATGGTGAGGCGTAGCGAGAGCTACGATTGAATTATGCAACACAGCATAAATATTATGCTTATCACTACTCTCTATACTGCTAGTCGATCTGGATATCCCTTTTGGGATAATCTTCTTAGGGTATGCTTGCGACATGCTTCGAATCTGGCTCTGTTTTCTCTTTCCAAGCATCATCAATAAATACTACCTCTAACTCCATTTTATCATGGAAACCGTTCTTGAAAAAGCAAAAAAGGACAACGTCCGATTTATCCAGCTGCAGTTCACCGACCTTCTTGGGATGCCAAAGAGCATTACCATACCCGCCGAGCACCTCACAGACCTGCTGGACTATGGAGCATGGTTTGATGGCTCGTCAATAGAAGGGTACGCACGGATCGCTGAATCCGATATGTACCTCAAGCCAGACACGACAACATATGCGCTCATGCCCTGGCTCTCCTCCCCTCAAGGCAATACTGCAAGGTTCATCTGTGACATCTTCATGCCGGATGGGCGAGCATTCGATGGCGATCCCCGTGCAATACTAAAAAAAGTAACAGCAGAAGCAGCAGCTCTCGGGTATGTCTTCAATACTGGGCCTGAACTAGAATTCTTTCTCTTCAAGAAAAACAACGGGTCACTCTCGCCTCTGCCCCAAGACCATGCCGGCTATTTTGACCTGACAACAGACAAAGCATATGAGATCAGAAGGGACATGACAATTGCCCTCCAAAACTTCGGGATTATTGTTGAGGCATCACACCATGAAGTGGCGATTGGCCAGCATGAGATAGACTTTCGATATGGTGATGCCCTGAAAACAGCAGACAATGCAACGACACTCCGATTCGTCCTCAAGGCCATTGCCCAGCAGCATGAACTGCACGCAACGTTCATGCCAAAACCAATTGCAGGCATCAACGGATCAGGGATGCATGTCCACCAAAGCTTATTTGACATAAAAACGGGAAAAAATCTTTTCTACGATGAGAAAGACAAGTACCGGCTCTCCCCTCTTGCATATCACTTTATCGCAGGCCAGCTGCATCATGCAAGGAGCATGTCAGCGATCCTCTCTCCAACGGTCAATTCCTATAAGCGCCTGGTGCCAGGGTATGAGGCGCCCGTCTATGTGAGCTGGGCCCGAGTGAACAGGTCAGCGCTGATCAGGGTCCCGATGTACTTTTCCGGCAAACACCAATCGACAAGGGTAGAACTTCGATGCCCTGACCCTTCTGCGAATATCTATCTCGCTTTTGCTGTCATGCTCAAAGCAGGATTAGATGGGATACAGCAAAAGATGACCCCACCTGATCCCATTGAGGAGGACGTGTACCATCTTGATCAGACAAAGAGGAAAGCATACAATATCACCACGCTGCCATCATCCCTGCGAGAAGCACTCGATGAGATGGCAAAAGACCCACTCGTGAAGGAGGCTTTGGGAGAGCATACCTATAAGCGTTATATTGAAGCAAAAAAAGAGGAGTGGGAGAGCTATTCACTGCAGGTGACTCCCTGGGAAATCGACAGATATCTTGAAAATTACTAGTGGATTGCGCATAGCCGAGATATTTCTTGTTGATGGACCACTTTTTCCCGGTTTCCTCTTTTTTCTTCTCCTCTCCTCTTTTCCTTTTTTCCCCTCTTATCACCTAGGTTACAAAAAAATTTCGCTGGGTTTAAACTATTGATGATAGTCTTGGTACATGACCACTCTTTGCTTCCAAGCCAGTTAAAGAATAAAGAAACTCTGGATGCCGTGCAAGAGCATATTCATGCCAATGCTCATGATGAAGAGCCCTGTGATCCTGATCAGGGCACCAGTCAGGTTGAACCGATCAAGGACTTTTGTGATCTTCAAAGAATACAAGCTGATGAAGAGGTTGATGATCAGGGCGATCATGATAGCGCCGGAAATATAAAGCGGACTCATAAGAGAAGCCTTATAGATTGTCGCGGTAATTGTTGCTGGCCCTGCGATCATTGGTGATGCCAGCGGGACAATTGCCAGATCCATCAAGGACTTATTCCCCTCAACCTGGAAAAACACTCCCTTATCGAGCGCACGAAAGCCCATGATCATGAGGACAATGCCTCCAGCAGATCTGAGCGCATTGATATCTATCTGGAAAATGTCTTTCAAGATAATACTCCCGCCGAATGCAAAAAGGACGAGCAGAGCAAATGCGACAAGTGAAGACTTGATGAGGAGATGACGAAGGCTCTCTTCTTTCTGCAGCGTCTTTGAGAGCATGCTCACTACCACAATCTTGCTGACTGGATTGATCAATATCAAGAAGAACAATGCATCGAGGAGCACATTTATCATATGCAACAAAAAAAGGATGACCTTTAAACCTTTACCGATCGCCTTTTTTACTTCTTTGCCTTTTTTTTTCCGATTATAGGGAATAGTTTTAAAAACTCTGCTCTTTTCCATATCAGAAGAATCACTGGGGTGAGACAATGAGAGTAGTACACGGCATTGCAAACATCGGGATTACCATCATGGCATCACTGGTGCTCATACTGCTTGGCATCTTCTATTACATGGCAACAGTATGGATTATCAAGCTTGGCGCCAACTGGGCAGGATTCAAGGATGTCACCGGGAACACGGTCGTCTTGACAGCCGGGATCATCACTGCGGCGAGCATGATCGGATCTGCCATCCAACGCTAACAATCAGGTTTTTTTCTCTTTTTCTATCTTTACTTTTCGCTTCCTTTTCTTATAAAACACTCTCACCTGCAGGAGAATCCATACCCAGAGAATAGCAATCAGGAAAAGGAAGAAGATATGGCGTACAAAAAATAAACCTGAAATGAGCCTGGTGACCTGCTGGTTGAATAGGTATCCAAGAATCATAAAGAGGGTCACGGAAATCACTGCAGAGAGCGCATCGTAGGTGATATATTTACGGAAGGGGATCCTTGCCTCCCGTGCAAGAATCGGCCGAAGACCCTTGATCCCTGGGATGAACCTGAATGCAACAATCGCCAACCCTCCTTTTTTCTCCATGAGCACCTCATACCTTCTTACTCTTTGCTCATTTATACGACGCTTGATCATCCTGACAAGCGGACTGCTGATTACACAAAAAGTGTAGAAGATATAACCTCCAACAATGCTGCCAATAACAGCGCTGATCCCAATTGGGAGAAAATGACCAAAACCCTCCCTGACAAGATAGCCAAGCGTCAAAAAAATGATCTCTTCTGGAATCAGAAACACGATCCATCCGACAGCCAAGAAAAGAAATACTGTCATATAGGAGAAATTGGTGAGAACAATTGATGGAAGTGATCCTTGAGCCATGGGCGGAAAAATTATCTGGACTTATTTTTCTTATTATCCAGATCCTCAAATAAGTAACGGGGCAGATATGTCCTCTTGAAATAACTGTATACCTCAATCACATTGAACCGCTCGATGACATCCTTGAACTCCGCGCGAATCTCCATGATGATCGAGCGAACCTTGTTCTTGTCCAGCGACTCGATATCCAGCTCCATGTCCCAATCGCCTACAGTCTTATGGAGCTGGACGATCTCTTTTGTCTTTGAAGCAAAGTAAAGCAGCTTTTCTTCACGCTCGCTTGTCAGGTAATGCAATTTCAGGAAGAGCCTTGACCGGTTGATGCCGAGCTTGTTTGAGTCGATGACATACTTGAACTCCTTAACCACGTTCCTTTTTATGAGGTTCTTCATGATGACATTGACCGTCTTAACGTTCAACCCTGATTTTTCTGATAAGTCGGTCATCCTCATTGTCGGATTGTCAAGGAGCGCTTTGATGATGATGAGCTCGTTTTGGTTGAAGGTCTCAATGTCACGGTCCCCTCCGATGATGCGCTCGAAGAACATATTCTGGAGAGCTGGCGACTTGGTGAGGTATTGCCTTGGGTAGATGTGGGATACCAGATTGAGGATGAGCTTGTAATCACTCAATGTCGGCATGAAGGCGATGAGCTTCTTTAACTCTTTGTTGAACTTTGAGGGGTTTGGGGCAGCGAACTCGACTGCCAGGTCATATTCCCCTGTGAGGTCATAAATTGATATGATATACGGGTTTGTCTCTAAGTCCTTTACTATCTGCACCTTCTGCTGGTCGCTGATATAGCCTCCCCTGAAATAAGCCCTGAACAAGATGCTGCCAAAATACCCATAATCAAACAAGCAATTGGCATCAGTGATAAGGCCTTCTTTCTCAACCATGGAAATGGCGTACTTGAGGCGCTGAGGGCTCTTTTTCAGGTACTTTGAGAGGTCTTTTAGCTTCATGCGGGAATTTTCTGACAAGAGATAGATAAGATCATAATCAATTTTTACCATTTTTAAGATATTTTTTTTACTTATTAATAAACTTTTCCTTTTATTGGGCATTTAATTAAAAATTAGCGTCGATAAGTATATATATCCAGCAACCTAAAATAGACTATGGACAAGGCAGACATCTTCCCCTGGCTCGTGGAGTATAACCTTAGGACTCTTGATCGTCTTGTTCATGATAGTCATACTAATAGACTTGATGGGGAAGGGAGAATTATCTTTCAACGACAACCAATTAAGGAGATGCATGAAAATGAACTCTGTAAAGGGTTTCTTCTTTTTGTCAATGGTGAGTCACTGCGCACTGGCATCACTGAGGGTCAAGTAAAAATCGGGGATCGTGCTCCTGTTTTCGAGCCATTTGATGGCATCTCTGACCTTTTTAGAATTATTGAATCCCAATTAAGTAAAGATGGCTGTTATGTCGCAGACTTGGTCAATGAATATGTTGCGAGAACTCCAGAATTAAATAATGCTCCCGTTTCTCTTCCTCCCGGGTTTACCCTTTTAGATAAAATTCCTGCTGATTTCCTGGTTTATAATGGTAACAGTTTAAGTCAAGAAGCAGTTGATGATCTTCACCACGTGGAACTTGGTGGCAAAACAAGACAGGCCATCCGTATACCTTGTGCTTTTCCTAACACTGATGCTTACCAGGTGAAAAGGACAGGCTATACCCCCCTTGGCATGGGAAAAGTGACCCATTTTACCAATAAGGGGTTGACAGAAGAACTATTTTTTCAGTACGTCCAGATGGGCTTTGATGTCCCTTATGCTTTAGAAGGGATCAATGAAGATCATGGCATCATCGCAGTCCACAGAACGTATGAAATGAACCCAGAAACTGGCAGAGTCAGGAAGACGGGAGAATATGCAGTTGATCCTCGGAGCATCACTGATAGGGTATCACTGCTTCCCGAAGCACCCTTGAAAAGAACACCACACATTATTCCCGTCCTTACCCCCTTTCTCCTCCCGGGAGTTAGGGATCAGGTAGCAGCAGGCTATGGCCTTTAATCAATATATTCTTTTTAATCAATATATTCTTGCTCTACCCTATGTGCGTATTCAATGATTCTTTCAATGATTGCTTGCGCAACATCAGGATCAACCCCAACGCTTGAAGCATATTCTCTGATGCCAACGATCACTTGTCGTTCACGTTCTGGATGGCATCTTTGGATGCCATTACCTGCTTTGTATTCGGCAACCTGTCTGACAATATCCTTTCTTTGGGCAAGAAGGTCAACAATACCATGATCAATAAGGTCAATCTCCCTGCGAAATCCTAGCAATGGGTTGGTGCTTTCCATCAAGGGAAAAACGAAGATTTCTTTTTAATGTTTTAGATAGCAAAACCGTCATTTCTTCGAAACCTTATCGACAATGACCTTCAATTGGTAATGGTTTGAGATCAGCCTGACAACAATATACCCTAGAACTGCAAAAGAGATGGCAAGAATCGCGTTGCCCATGTATAAACGCCTTGAATAATAATACACCTTATTGAGGAAAGAAATCTCGTATTCAACCGGTGGGGCATACCCAAAAATTCCATTTCCAATCGAATAGCCAAGGGCATTGAGCGGGACGACAATAAGCGGGTTCCAAAACAGCAGTGCGCCAAACAATGATATCCTATTTACTTTTTTGTATACGACCGGCACGAGGAGGGCGACGAGAATATTTGGCCCTGGGATTGGAAAAATGGCAAGGAACGTGCCAATGGCAAAGCCTATGGCAATAGCATGAGGAGTGCTCCTGATCTGTGAAATATCCTTAAAGTATCTTTTTATCTTCGCAAAAAAATCCGACGCCCTTTTTTTTCCAAGATCCATATTACCCATTCATATACCCCAACTCTTCGTTGCTTAAATGCTTTATCCTTTTTATATAGCCGCAACATTTATATTCTGTCAATCCCCGGGAAGGCTATTCATGGATAAAAAAGAGAGGTGGTATGAGGGTTCTGTAGAGCATGTGCTTTCTGGATTAGAAACAAGAAAAGAAGGACTCATCAGCCAGGAGGCAAAAAAAAGGAATTCTACCTATGGCTATAATGAATTTTCCAAGGGAAAAAAAGATACTTCCCTCACGCTGCTCCTGAAACAATTTGGTTCGTTTGTCGTCTGGGTGCTCATTGCCGCTGCGGTTATCTCCTATTTTATTGGCCACCATATCGAATTTTGGGTCATTTCTGTCATCATCATCTTTGTCATCCTGATCAGCTTTTTTGAAGAATATAAGGCGTCAAAAGACATGGAAGCGCTTGTCATGCTCTCCCCTCGCATGTCCCGGGTGCTGCGCGACAACAAGAAATTGCTCGTCTTCACCAAAGACCTCACCATTGGAGACATCCTTGTCCTGGAACGAGGAGATATTGTGGGGGCAGATGCACGGCTCCTTAGCACAAACAACCTCCAGGCAGATGAGTCGCCCCTCACGGGGGAGGCAGCCACGGTGCTCAAAGCCACGGCTACCTTATCAGGGGAAGTGTCCCTTGCGCAGCGATCCAACATGGTCTTCTCAGGAACACACATCACGAATGGCAATGGCCTCGCCGCTGTTGTGAGCATAGGAGACCATTCAGAGATTGGCAAGATATCCCAGATGATCAAGGGAATAGAACAGGAACCAACACCCCTCCAAAAGCGCCTTGACAAGCTCGCCCAACAAATATCATTCCTGGCAATACTCCTTGCGATGTCAGTCTTTGCTATTGGAATGTCACGGGGAACTGACTGGACTACGATGCTTGTCTTTTCCATGGCAATGATCGTCTCTGGCATCCCAGAAAGCCTTCCTACTGTGGTTGCTGTCACCCTTGCTGCCGGGGTCAAGAAGATGGCAAAAAGAAATGCGATCGTCAAGCGATTATCAGCCGTCGAGACACTTGGCACATGCACGATCATCTGCTCAGACAAGACAGGGACCCTCACACAAAACAAGATGGTCATCGAACGTATTTATACAGCAGATGCTGAGATTGTCGTGACAGGAGAAGGGTATACCCCCTCTGGCATCTTCCTCAAAGAGAACTTCAAGATCGATGCAAGAAAGCATGACACCATCACCAAGATCCTCGAGATCGGTGTCTTTTGCAATAATGCTGATATAAAAAAGGACAAGCATGAATGGGTTGTTGATGGGGAAGCAACTGAGGGCGCACTTGTCGTCCTTGCCAGAAAAGCTGGCATCCAAAAAGCTGAGTACCACCGAAAATATCCAAGAAAAAAAGAGCACCCCTTCGACCCGGTCAGGAAATGCATGAGCACAGTGCACTTATACAAAGGAAAACATTTTGTCTATTCAAAAGGCGCCCCGGAGCTGTTGCTCAAAAAAGCGAAGTATTACCTTAAGGAAGGCGCCATCAAAAATCTGACTCCAAAGGTCCGCAAGCAGTTTCTCGATAGAAACAAGACATTTGCAAACCTTGGCCTTCGGGTGCTGGGGCTTGCATACAAAGAGCATAAAGGGCCAATGGAACTAGAGAATGTTGAGAATGAACTCATCTTTGTCGGGATCGTCTCGATCAGAGACCCGCCTAAACCTGCCGTCAAAGACTCAATCAAACGATGCCAGGATGCAGGTATCAAGGTGGTGATGATTACCGGAGACAATGAGATTACTGCAAAGGCGATTGCAAAAGAGCTTTGCATCTTCACTGAGGGGGACCGTGTGATGACCGGCAAAGAGCTAGACCGAGCCAATGAAGAGGCGCTCCTCCATAAGATCAATAAGACCTCAGTATTCGCCAGGGTGACTCCTGCCCACAAGCTTCGCATCGTCGAAACACTCCAGCATGCCGGGCATGTTGTTGCCATGACAGGCGATGGAGTCAATGATGCCCCCGCATTGAAGAAAGCGGATATTGGCATTGCCATGGGACAGCGAGGAACAGACGTTGCCAAAGAATCAGCAGAACTGATCCTCAAAGATGATAACTTCACTACGATCGTCAATGCAGTGGAGGAAGGAAGGACGATATATGAGAATATCCGCAAATTCATCTATTACCTGCTTGTTGGCAATTTCTCCGAGGTCATGATCTTTTTCATTGCCGTGCTTGTCGGGGCAAACCTGCCTTTGACTGCGCTCATGATCTTGTTCTTGAACCTTGTCACGAGCGAGCTTCCTGCAATAGGGCTCTCCTTTGAGAAACCATCTGAGAAGATCATGCGCCAACGGCCAAGAGATGCAAAAGAAGGCATCCTCAGTGATTACCTACTGCTCAGGGTGGCAGAACTCCTCCCCCTCCTTGTCCTTGGCACAATCACCCTGTATATCTGGGAACTCGTCGTCATCAAAGCGCCAGTTGCCCATGCGCAGACAGTCGCCTTTGCCACGATTATCTTCTTTGAGATATTCCATGCCCTCAACGCCAGATCATGGGATGAATCACTCTTTTCCAGAAAATTTTTCTCGAACTGGTATGTCCTTGGCGGGGTCTTCCTTGCGAGCATCTTTACCCTGACCGTCATTTATTGGGCTCCCCTTCAGGCAATTTTTGGGACAGTTCCCCTTTCGGGGTCAGACTGGATGCCAATCCTCTTTGTCTCGTCGATGATCATCTTCTTTATTGAAGTGCAAAAGACCTTCCTGGTCGCAGAACTCAAGGAACGCTCAAAGATGGACCTTCCGAAGAGACAGGTTCAATAACGCACGTATTTTCTTTGCATGATGATTTGCAGCTCGATTCCACTTTGAGGCCTGGCTCTACTTCATAAGTGAGGCCTGGGAGGCACTCACTCCAAGAGATGATGAGCTTCCCCCGATCCTGGATGAATGTGTATGTTACCGCCTGCTTTTTTGCCGTCCATTCCTGGTATGCATGCAACGTCGTCTTCCAGTATTTTTCCTTGTTTACCTCGTCAAAGAACTCTCTGAGATATGCCACTCCAGCCTCATCCTTTAGGGCTTTTTCCCACCCCCAATAGTGCGAGACAATGACCACCGGACGGCCTTTTGGCCACACCCTCAATGACCAAGAGAAAAATTCCTGCTTTACTGCTGCAATAAATCGGCTGCATCCACTTTTTGTGCAGATAAATGAGGTGAGATCCGGCCAGTATGCTGGAATCTCAAACGGATCAACGCTGCTTGTTCTCATCGAAGAATCGTAGAGGTAATCCTCTTTCAGGAGACCCACCTGATCTTTCCTCAATGACCAGCCAGGAGCCCGGTGGCCAACAATGATGTAATCCATCGATTCTAGCATTGCCTTTCCCTGCGTAATTCTTTCTTTTATTTCCTGATCAGTCAGCCCCTCATATTCGAAAACAGAACCGGTCTTTGGATTCACATGAGAGAACCCATGCTGAGCAACTTCAAATGATGCAGGAATATCCATTGGTGACATCCTTTCCGGGATCGCAAAGAGGGTTGCTGGCACCTGCTCTTCCTCTAAGAAGGAGATGATATCCCCTGCGATCTGCTGCTCATAGGGCTCGCTTGCAGAGAAATCATCGACGGTGAAGATGAAGGCGTGCGAGGAGGCGTTGGGGTACTCCTTTATGGAAATCGGGGAGGCAGCTACCACCGGCACGATGAAGAGAAAGATAAGCCATCTCATGCTGCTCACTCACATGGGAAATATATAAATCCTTCAGATCTGCAGTAGCTCTTCATTATCATGGTTGCTGAGTGTTCAATTTATCTTTTTCTCACTAATTCAATTACCGCCTCGCTATGCGGCGTTTGAGGGAAGAGGTCGAAGAGGGCAGCACTCTTGATATCATAATCTGAGAATTTCTTTACGTCTCTTCCCAACTGCTGAACATTGCAGGAAACATAGATGATGACTTCTGGCCTGAGTCTGCCTAGTTCTTCAATCGTTTTTGGGTGCATACCAGATCTTGGTGGATCTGTCAGAACAAACAATGGGCTGCGGAGCTCGAGCTTTTTGAGCGTTTTTGCGTTGAGAAGAAGCGCAGACGCATTTGTCGTGTTGTTCTTTTGGATATTCTGCTTTGCTGCGTCAATGCACCCGGGAACAGACTCCACGATGGTTACTGTTTTGAACAATGATGCATTGATGATCCCAAACGTTCCAACACCCCCATACAGATCAAGGAGATGAGCGTTCTTTGTTTGGTATTTATTGAAAAGGTCGTGGCAATATTCCTGCATTTGTTCTGCCATTGCATGATTATTCTGGAAAAAACCCTGAACAGAATAAAGAAATTCCCTGCCTAGATACGATTCTTTGAGCATATCGGATCCTTTTACTCTGATGAACTCTTCTGAAACACTTGCGTCCGTCTTTGGCGGGACGAAGGTGATAATGATGTTGTTTGCTGTTGTTTTCGCTGCAAATTCCCCTATCTTTTGCTCTACTACCTCCCTGCTACTTGATTCTTCATTGAGGACAAATGAAACAGAGGAATCCTCACTTGGCGTGCGAATGACGGCATACTTTAAGGTGCCATTATGCTTTTTCAGATCAAAGCTGTCTGGCTTTTGGAAAAAGCTTCGTACTTCTTTGAGAAGGTTGTTGAGTCTTTCATCTGAAATCACGCACTCTGGAATATCCTTTATCTGGTGCCATTTCCCTTTTTTTCTAAGCCCAAGGCCGCCTGGATGAAAGACAAAGTCCATACGGTTCCGATAATGATATGCTGCTCCAGAAAACACCTTGATATCCTGGAATTCGATGTGGGATGCGAGCTCTTTTCTTTTGTTTTCCAGCTGTGCATCATAAGGAATATGCTGGAATGTACATCCTCCACATTCACCAAAATACGGGCAAAGGGGCTCTACCATCAATGAGAGAAAAAGAGATTTTCTTAAAAGGATATCGGTTAGGAAGGCTCTGTAGATAAGTCTCACTTCGCTCGACTCGTGCCAGCTCAACTCCAGATTCTTTCCCGAAGGTGCTGCGTTCCCGTAGGGCGCGACCCCTCGCAACGCACTTGCTTCATTCTGGAGTTTGAGTTTCGCAGAAAGGCACTTATTTTCTACAGAGCCGGTTAGGAACCAAATTTTTCCACGATGCCCTTCAGAATGTCTGATGTCTCTATAATCTTCCAGTATTTTTCCTTTTTTTTCAGGAAATCACAGAGCATCTTCCTGTTGGCAAACAAATGCTTGTGGACATCCCCTTCACCATGCTTTTCACAATCATCGGGCTCATGATCCCTGCAAACGATCGGGCGGTCTTCATAAATTTTGCACAAGCCTTCGGGGGTGAGATAATCACATTTTCTCCTCACCTCAACGAGCCAATCATTCTCATGATCAATGAATACTGTCAACCCGTGGTCGATATACCAGAATAATGCATCAATATCCTCTACTGTCTTTGGTTCATCAATCTCGATAGTTACATAGGTACAGCAAAGAAAACAGCCCGCACATGTTTTTTTTGGCGCTTTATGTTTCATCCGCGGAACTCACATGACTTAATTTATAAACTTATCTTTTCAAGAATTGGAGCATGGAATCATTCTTATTGGTGATGTGATTGATAATGACTCTTTTTATATCTTTATTCCTTTCGTACTGGTGGACAATGTTCACTATCGACCCATCAGTATTCTTTAGGATCCCATCTCTCCCAAACCGCAGGATGCCACCTTTTGCCAGAAATGTTGCCAACGTTGCGACCGGGCCGTTGTCGTTCTCATAATAGGCAGCCTGGAATCCAGGGGAGGTTCTTAATAAATAATTGTGGACTGCCTGATCTATCCCGCCTTTTCCCCCATATACTTTCATGAGGGAAACCATCCTCTTGAGATACTCTGCAATGGCATGAGCATCCCCAATAGTAATCCCAGAACAACTGACAGGAAAATGGCCAAGTGATCTTAGCGTTTCTTCACCAAATGCTTCTGTCATCCATCTTGCGTTAAATGGGCAGGTTGCCAGGGTGACTCTTTTATCCTCCAGGAAACAGCAGAGCCCTTCAGGGTAGGGATAATCAAACGGGTCTTTCTGGAAAATGACGTCACGCATGTCCGCCAAAAGGATTTTTCCCTGAGGATCATTTTGTGATACCCACCAGTCATAGAGATAATACCTGCTACAATTGACTGATACTTCTTTCTCTGGCTTCTCTTTTAATCCAGGCAAAAAGGGAAAGGATCCTGAGAACAAAATGAGAAATGCGTTGTTTTCTTTGAGGTAAACAGTCGTTTCTTCATCAAGATTGTTTGTGAAAATAATAAGGCGGCCTTGCCATCCTGTTTTCTTCAATGATTCAATGAATGAGGTGATGACATCTTTTTTGTATGAGCCACATGTCGTCAGGATGGTATTTTGCATAAAAAGAAAAAAAGAAGGGATTATAAAAAATCATCCCCTTTTCCATGGTATGGATTCTGAGGCAAGTTTCCAGGGCTCCCTTGCTTCCCAATCCTGCACCCAATCTTCTGGGATGACCAGACTGAGCGCGGCAATGTCGCCGAGATATTGATCTAGGGCAGAAGGAACAATTTCCACCCCTCCCGAGAGGGCAGGGAAAGATTGGTAAAACTCCTCTATTACCAATGGCAGTAACAATGCCCTATTTTTCATGAAGACACTGCCCCCAATGATAAAACGCCTGGTGTCGAGCAATGCGTTTATCGAAGCTAGGCCCCTTGCAAAATTCCTCGCTGCCCTGTTAATAATACTTCTTGCCATGCAGTTAGTGTCATACTCCCTGAATGCATCCTCTGCGCATGTTTCTGAATAATCCCTGCCGTCGCCTTGGTTGTGGAACTCTTGCTCACGACGATATTCCCTTGCAATTGCGGTTCCAGATGTGAGCGCTTCGAGATCACCATAATTACCACATCCGCACACAGGACCATCCTCTGCAATGTACATATGCCCGAGATGGGGAGCATTCCCATTCTTCCCACCAAGAAGGTGGCCATCAACATACGCTCCTCCCCCAATCCCTGTGCTCCAGGTAACATAAACAAGATTATCACATCCTTTTCCTGCACCAAACATATGCTCTGCGACAACGGCTGTCACACAATCATTACCCATCTCCACTCGGAATCTTTTGGAGACATACTCTTCGAGAGGTATTTCTGTCCAGTCATTCTGGGCATTTTCCTTTCCAAGGACAAGTCCATCACAGAGGTTTGGAGAGATGACCACCCGGTAGTCTTTGTTCCGCCTAAAAGGGGAACAAGTAGATATGCCAACATTTGCAATATCATCTGGTGGGATGCTTATTGCGTGGCAAGCGTAGTCAATCATCCCCAGCACCTGCTCTGGAAGCGCCGTATTTTGCCCTTTCTTACCCGTTGGGGCAGTCACTTTTATTCTCATGCTGCCATAATCAAAAATACTCACCCTGGTGGCAGTCCCACCAACATCCACGCCTGCAAAGTATTCACCCATTGTTCTACCCCCTGGTCACTGTTGGTGAATAATTGAACTTTTTTTATAAAGATTTCTTTGTTTCCAAACATTGTTTGAATTAACTCATTCCATCCGCTAACTCATTCCATCCGCTGGTCTGTGACATAAGGTACTGGCGAGCATAATGGCAATTGACCTAAACATTTATTAACATTCAACTATTCATCATGACTTAGGTGATCATATGAAAAAGGCATACCGACTGCTTGTGGTTCTGTTCCTCTTTGTTGCATGCGGAAAAAATGAGGCACCAGGGGAGAATCCAGAAGGTGCTCCCATAAAAATTGGGGTGATACTGCCCTTATCAGGGGATACTGCCATCTATGGCAACAACGTGAAAAACGGCATCGAGCTCGCAAAAAAAGACCTTGGAAGCTCCATCCAGCTGCTCTATGAAGACTCGCATTGTGAGGGGAAGGATGCCGTCAGCGCTGCAACAAAGCTCATTACCATAGACCATGTCGATGCGATCATCGGGGAGCTTTGCTCTGGAGCAACGCTCGCAGCTGCACCGATCGCTGAAGAATACCATACGATAATGATCAGCCCTGCCTCTACTAGTCCCCGGCTCACTGATGCTGGAACATATATCTTCAGGACGATTCCCAGCGATGCCCTCCAAGGAAAGTTTGCTGCAGAATTATTGATCGCAAAGAACATCAACACCCTCGCGATTATCTATACAAACGATGAATATGGTGTCGGATTGACAAATGTCCTTGCAGAATCCTTCACTGCTCTTGGTGGAAAAATCGTTGCCAAGGAATCAGTTGAGCGAGGCGACCTGGACCTTCGCACATCCCTCCAAAAGATCAAAAGCGCAGAACCAGAAGCATTGTTCCTCAGCCTCAATTCTATTGATACAGCAATTGCAGTGCTCGAACAGATCAAGGAAAATGACCTTACTGTGCAGCTCTATAGCTCAGAAGCGCTAAAGGACAGCACTATCCTCTCACAGGCTGGCAATGTATCTGAAGGGATGGTCATCTCGTCGGTGAGCTCTGGACATGATGCTTTTACGAATGCATATTTTGACGCGTATAATTCAGAGCCAGGACTCTTTTCTGCACAGGGATATGATGCATTCAAGGCCCTGGACATGGCCATCAAAGAAAGCCGGCAGAATGGCCGGCCTCTCGAGGAAGTCCTCCCAACTCTCTCTTTTGAAGGAGCATCAGGGACTATTGCATTTGATGGCAATGGAGATGTTTCCGGAAATTATGATGTCTTTGTTGTGGAGAATGGAAGATTTATGAAACGCTAATCTCTCTTATCTTTCTTTCTCTTTTTTATCCTTTTTTCTTCGGTTGTCTAGAGACTTACTATCAGGGCCATAGAGTGCGACTGAGATGGATGCAAACGCCAAGGCAAGGTCACGCACTGTAATATCATTATATCCCATGCCAATGGCAATGATGAAAAGGTGCAATGAGAGCAATATTGCGCTTATCCTTGTGAACAGTCCAAGGAGAAGAAGCGTGCCAAAGACGGTCTCAAAGAGGCCATTTCCCATTATAAGAACATGCACTGATGGTTTTGGGATATTATGCATCATCTGAAGCGGATGGCTGTGGGTCATTTCTGCGCCATGGGTGTACATCCAGTCAGGGATATAGCCGAGAAAAGACTCTGGATTTACTAGCTGGGAAATACCAAACCAGAGAAAAAGGAGAGAGAGGGCAATGCGCAAAACGACGGGTGCGTATCTTGCTGCGGTTTCTTTATCCACACCGGCCTTTCAGTTGTCTTGCTTTAAAGAGTTTTTGATTGGTACAATGAATTCAGAGAAAAACAATCTCCTCAGAGTCTGAAAAGCCGCTTGGCGTCAGGAAAGAATACGTTTCCTTACCCCTCTTTTCTCTCAATAACCTTACTCCAGGTGATATGCTCATAATAACTTGACCATAAACCTCCGAATGTCACAGCAAACATCAATTCTTCTAACGGAACCCCTAAAATAAGAATGCCGCTTATTGCATTCAGATTCCACACCTGCTCAACAATACCTGGGTAGACAAGGTTAAAGGAAAAGAAGAATATGAAATACACCCCCAGGAATAATAACGAACCAAGACATATCTTTTTTATCAAGTCTGGCCTACAGAGCATTGCTGCCAGAGACCCTATGAGCATCGCAATACTTGATGTATAGATCGGATTTAATCCTGTGAAGAAATACAATGGCAGGAACACGATGATTGGTGACATGAGCATTACTTTATGGAACTTATGTCTTGAGGCATGCATCTCATAACCCCCCATTTTAACATGTTCTGCATTGCCAAACGTTTCATAGAGGACTGCTCCAATACCCCCCACCGCAAAACAAAAAATGAGGCTCTCGATATCAAAACCGGTCCTTGCGGCAAGGTCAAATAATGAAGGAGGATTCCAATACTCAGGAACAAACATTGGCTCTGTGAGCCCCAAGGGGGCAGTAACAATGCTCACCCATAGCATCTCCTTTCTTACTGAAGGTTTCACTATCCAGATAAGAGTCCATATCCCCAGAAGGATGAGGGAAAAGGTCAACCAGGGGTTCATTTAGCGCTACCTCAAATAAATTTATTATATATCCATGCAAGCATGTACATCAACAGGAAACTGATGATTGCTGCTTCAATCATGCCCAGGATAATTCCTCCAGCACTTAAGGTAAAAAACATGTGGCTCTGCTGCATCAGCTTTACTGCTCCCATATACAGTCCGAGATTGCCGAACAATCCAAGAATCAACATACATAATGCTCCAAGTACTGCGCCGGAGTATCCTAAAGCTCTTTCATTAATTTTTTTATCCATGATTGTGGCCTCCTTTTTTCATCATCCATACATGCATCCCAACACAGAGCAGTAGCGGCAAGAGTGTCCACACACGGGCATCAGTCTTTAAATAATCTGCTACTACTATCACCACAATGATTGGCACAAGGCACATGAGGGCCATCATCACCATGTGATTGGAATGCTTCCCTTGTTCCTTTTGCCCTTGACAGCATGTTTCTTTATCTCTTTTTTGGTTTTTTTCCATTTTCCTTTATGATAAGTTTGTATGTCCACCAAAAGATAATACCAAAGATGAACGCTGCCAAAGCGACATACAAAAGCCATACAAAACTCCACCCAAACCATCCATACCCGTTCATCATCCCACCGCTGCCCATCATCCCTCCATTATTCATCATTCCCCCATAACCATAATTTGTGTTCATCATGTTGTTTCCTCCTGAGGCCATCATGCCAGACCCCATCATCCCGTTCATCATCATGCCCATCATTCCTGATCCCATCATCTGAGATTCACCACAGTAGAGCGCCTTTGCCATGCGAATGTGCATTATACGCAACGTTTCTGAGCCTTCTCCACCCATCATCTCGTCCATGCGCTCATGTGCATCGCCAGGGTGCATCTGTTCCATGTAATACTCCCCAATCATCTCAAGCTGATCATCAGATAAATTCTCGCAAGAGGTTCTTGCGTCTATTAGTTGTTTTGCCTGAGCAAATATCTCTGCATGATTCTCCTCTACTGCGGAGCTTATCCCTGCAATCAAGAGGGCAATAAAGATATATCCAGCAATTTTTTTCATGTTTATCACCTCACCATTCTTTACAGCAGTCAACAATCTTTTTCATCAGCGCTGAGAACCTGCTCATGTGCTTTGTTTCTTTTTCTGCGTTCTCCTCTATGATCTCTTCCTTTTTAATGAGCTTTAGGTTCAAGGCAAAAAATGTCGACCATAAGTCAAATCCTGCCCTAAAAAATGGCTCTGCCTCCTTCTTTCCCTTTTTTGACAGCTCCTTGCATCCTACCTCATAGAGCCGCATGCTCCCCGCAAGAAGGTGTTTGCTGATGCACCATTCTTCTCCTACTGGATCAGTGACAATCCTTCCCAACATCTTTTTCCTAATCTCCCTTACTGAGAGCAAGAGGTCAAGATATTTCTGGTCATTTGTCTTCTGAGCAGTAAAATAAAAATGCTCCTCTAAGCTCACTAAGTTCATGATTGCAATGCTCAAGTCCTCGTCCCGGGAAAGGTCAACATCACCTTTCTTTGTCTTCTCGATCTTTTTTATCCACTCTTCAATATCTTTCTCCATCGTTTTTATTCTCTCCAGTTTACTCACAATACATCATAATACAAATTGCATGAAAAGACCTGCCAGGATAAGCAATAAAAAGGTCACCATGATGCCCTGATATGGCACGGTCTTGCCTTGACGAATGCTAGTAATCTTTTTACTCAAGGATGGGGTGATGCACATTATTGCCCCTCCAATGAGCGACCCAACAATGAACATGTCTATTACATATGTCCTGTTCAGCAAAGTTCCATACCCTCCTGCAAGCGAGATGAGCAAAGGCTTATTCTCTTTTAACAATGGAACTAAGGGAATAATGGTGGTGAGGAATGAAAAGGCAATCAACACAGGGATCTGATAAGGAATGACCTGTTTTTTTATCATCCGGCCAACCCACCAGCCCATCGAGACAGCAAATGCACCAATAAAGATGCCGATGACCCCTTTATCCACTCCCAGGTATGCTGCTCCTCCAGCTGCAGCAGCCGCACCGAGCGTGCAGAGAGGACAATGAGCCCTTGCAACCTTCACGACTGCGAGAACTGCCCCTCCTAGTATTGCCAGCTGCTTTTTCATCTTTTTCTCCTTCCTTATATCCTCATGAACTCATATGATGTCCGGTCATGATTAATTGCATAAACAATCCATGCACCGGTCTTTCCCCCCGGCATTCCAGGAGATCCTGAAGGCATTGCTGGAAGGGCGATTCCTGCAATATCCGGCTTTTCTGTAAGGAGCTTATCGATCGCCTCGATTGGGACATGGCCTTCAACAAAATAATTACCAATCTTTGTCGTATGACAGCTCTCCATATTTGCTGGAATGCTGAATTGATCCTTTATCTGAGTGATATCTGTGACGGTCTGCACATTCACAGTGAATCCTTTTTGCTGCATATACTGCACGTACGCGCCGCAGCAGCCACAACTATTTGATTTAAAAACAGTTACCTCCTGGACCTTTGCTTCCTGCAATGCCGGGCTCTCATTCTTTGCACACCCGGCAAGAAAAAGGATAGTCAGAAGACCCATAATTCCAATAATGCTTATACTTTTTCTGCTCATTTTAACCTCCAGCTGATTCGTCCCAACTAAATACTCTTTCCATTACCTGTGGAATTCCTGTTATCAATACCGTAACTGGACCCTTGCCTTCCACACGATCAAATGTGATAATACCTTTTGCATGATGGCCCGAGAGTGATGATGCGCTTGATGGTGTATACTTCTTACCTGCACGCTCCAATGTTGTCATCCGTCTTAGATCATAGCCGCTCAATTCCACCGAATGGGTATTTGCTTGAATTTCCATAATGATCACCCCATCTTTGTCCTGAACAAGTGTGAGATCAATGGCCACTCCCCCAGGTGATGTGTCACCTGTTGATCTGGTTGCTGACTGAGATGTATCAACAACATTTTTCCCCAGATCATTGCCCTCTGTTTGGAGAAAAAGAGGCTTTTTTATTGAACGTTTTGCGGAATCATCCTGCAGTGCAGGGCCACTAATAAAGGCAAGGAAGACAATTATAAGAGTAAGAGATACAATTATGGTGAGCAGCACGTACCATTTTTTTTGCCCAGGTTTTCTTTTCACGGGAACAGCAGCCGAACAGCAGCCCTCTTTCTTCTTTTCGATAAATGCTCTCACGTAGCCTGCAATTCCTGCCAAAACAACTATTCCTCCCACCACCCAAAGAATTGTTTTGAAGGGAGAGACTGCCTGAAATGGCATCCCTGCAATTATAAGCCCGCCATTTATCAGCAACAAATTACGGGAAACACATCGTCTCCTTATATACATCATGAGCACCGCTCCATATAAGATCACTGCAACACTCCACATGGGCACTGCTATCCTTGTCAAGAATCCCAGGGGCATTCCTGTCAGGGTAATCCCAATAACTGAAAGCAGAGAAATGATGCCCAGGCAAATGCTGTGGCACACCTGCCAGGAGCCCAGGACGCTGGCAGTCCCAGAAACAGTGCTTGTTATCCCAAGCACCTTTTCATCCCTTCCTCCTGACTGCATATCTTTGCCTTTGACGCTTCTTGTTTTCATAGAGGTGATAATGCCCACCTTGTTTAAATAGAAGGATAAAAGATAGGTAAAAAATAGGGAAAATTTAAAAAGTACCAATCTTTTCTGTTAGGAATGGGTAAAAAAATAGGGAAAGATACGAACCTCCTCATTCTCTTACTCATCTCGCTTGTGCTTGTTGGTTTCATGATGTTCTCGAATGTGGTCTCTTTTTCCCATATCCAAACATTCGTTGTTGATCAGCTCAGGAACAACCAGCTCATAGAAACACAGCATGCATCAGGAAGGATAGAAAATCACCTCCTCCAAGCAAAAGATGAGATGGTAACACTCAGCAAGTTTCCGGAAATCAATGGGCTCTCAATCGAAAAGTGCCAGGACGACCCTGAAAGGGTTCATGAAAAAATATCCAGTGTTATAGGCACCCTCCTTCATGCGGACAAGGAAGGCAATATCATCGCCTGCACCTCCCCTCAGTACTCCTCCTTTCTTGGCCTCAACATCCGGAATAAGGATTATTTTACCATTCCACAGTCTACTAAAGAACCTTATATCACCGGGCTTGTTACTCAAGGAAGAAGCTCCTTCATCGTCATTGCTGTCCCTCTCTTTGAAAGCTCAACGTATACACCTTATCCAAATTTTAATGAGCAATTCACTGGTGTTCTTCTCACCTTTGTCGACATCAATGATCTCTACAACCTCTATATTCATCCATATCTTCGACCGGGACAAAACTCCTTTCTTCTCATTGACAAAAAAACAAATGAAACCCTCCTCAGCAGTCCTGACATCAATGACACCTCCCTGCTCCTCAGCCAGCTTCCCACGCCCGCCCCTCTGGCAGATATTCTTTCGATAAAGGATCTTGGAGACACGATCATGACCACTTCCGATATTGTGATCGGGCATCAAACTTTACGCTTAATCGTCCTTACCCCAGTTGCGAAAGCTGCATATGGCATGGAAAGTCTTCAAACACGCCATCTTGTCAGCCTCGTCTTTATCATAATTGTTTCCCTCTTTGCTATTATCACACTCCTCACACTGTACCGATCGAAGGAGACAGTAGAAATGGAGCTTCAAAAAGCGAATATCACTCTTGAACGCTTTGGCATTACTGCTCACAAGGAAGAGGGAACGTATTCAGTTGCGGATACGGATATATCCCCCGGCAAAATCTATCTGATAACAGACGAAGAAGACAATCATGCCCATGAGCTCTTCCTGAACACGCTTAATAGAGGATACGCTGGTCTTGGTATTGTTCGGGAAAATCCCTCAAAACTCAAAAAACGCTACAATCTTGACAAAACATCATTCATCTGGCTGACAAAAGTGAGTGCTGAGGGTGTGCCTACAGAGACAAACATTGATGTCCTCTTCAAGCTCATTCACGAGTTTATTACCAAGTCAGACAGGAGTGTTATCCTCATCGACAGGATCGACTATCTTATCCTTGAGAACTCATTTGATGAAGTGGCCCGTGCTCTCCATGCTCTCCATGATCTTATCCTCGATCATGATTGCATCATCATCATAGCAGCGCAGCCAAAGCTTCTCACTGAAGACCAGCTCTCCTTATTGTCGGAAGAAACAGAAGATCCATTCGGGAAACAACTTGGCAAGATAACCCTCTCGGAATTAGAAAAAAATATCCTTGCGTATATCAACGAAGGAAATATCTCAAATAAGCTTGTCACATTCAAGCATATAACAAGCCATTTTTCCATCACAAAACCAACGACACGCGTGAAGATTTCCCGGCTGGCTTATCTTGGCCTTGTCATGATTGAACAACAGGGAAGATATAAATCGCTTCGCATAACTTCTTCTGGCAGAAAATTACTCAAATAATCGTCTTCTTGCTCCTTTTTCCCTTTTTTTTTCCTATACTTTCTCCTTGTTTATATATATGGTTCTTCTTCTTTAGAAAAGCAAAACGTTGCAAGAGCGATACGATGATGCGAATGTTCGCATTGGTCGCATGATCAAATGATTCAACAAAAAAATGATTCAACAAAATGATCAGGTTATAGATGATCATGAAATGAGGGAAAACATGACAAAGAACGAAAAGGACAGTGATGAAAAACAGCATAGGATTCATAACTTGGATGAACACCATGCAGGAGCATTAAATGAGGATCATCAAGAGCCACACCATATAACTCATACCTCATCACTGCGAAAGAAACAAAACTCCCCACCTGTTCTTTCCGGCCAGCTCATCGCACTGCTTGTTGTTGCAATCCTTCTTGTCATCTTCAACCAATACCAGATAGCATTAGTCAGCGCAGCAGTTGGATCCCCTGGAGGCGGGCAGCAGATTCTTGGGATTACCCGCGGATCAGGAGAGGTCGACCTTGCTGCTGTGGACGCAAACACGCTAAAATCGACCGGGCAAACCGTGGCTGCTGTCTTTCCTGTTCAGGATTTTGCCACTGCGGAGGATGCCATGGCCTCCATGTTCCCTACCGGCACACCAGACTATGGAACTGAACTTGGCGTATCTTTTGACGATCCTGTCGGATCATTATCAAAGCTTTCCAGGATGTATCGGAGCCTTCAGTCTGAAGTGCAGACGAGCAGTCCTGAAGGATGGAAACACTTTATGAGCCTTGCATCAAAACCTGTTGGCATCTCCTGTGAATACTGCTGCGGTGTTGGGCCCATAGGCATTGATGCGAATGGGAATTCAGCATGCGGCTGCCAGCATAATCCAGCGCTTCTCAGCATTGCTTTATACTTATCCGCCTATACTGATTATACTGATGGAGAGATCCTCCAGGAAGTCATGAAATGGAAAACACTCTTCTTCCCGCAGAATATGATAGAACTTGGGATGAAGGCTGCAGGAGGGGATCCCTCAGCATTAAAAGACCTGCCTGGCATGGTCGGAGGATGTTAAAATGAATGGCGTTATAAACCTAATAAGAACGTTGTATTACAGGAATAAATGGCTGGCGATTGTTGCCGCGGCCTTGCTCTTGACATTTTTAGTCGGGTGCAGTTCACAGAGCAGCGGCGGCTACCCCCCACCGTCTGGTCCTGTTGGCGGTGGCTGTGGGGGATGAGTGAATAGCAACCATCAATTAGCATCAATAAGCAACCATCACCCCAGAACAGCATCAAAAAATGATATCAAAAGAAAAACAACGGGAAATGCACCAGCAAGCACTCCTCGATAATAAAGAGAGGGAAGAACGCTTTCAATTTGAAAACAAAAAGAAACAGGCCAAGAAACGAAAAGTCATGGCATCTGTGATAGTTCTCCTCCTCCTCTTGGGCTCCTGGATCGCCTATGCAAAGCTTTCCCCCGGGAAATATGATTCCTTTGCAAAGTGCCTCACTGAAAAAGGAGCGGTCATGTATGGGGAAGACTGGTGCCCTTATACCCAAGGGCAAAAAACAATGTTTGGCAAATCATTCAAATACATCACTTATCAAGTCAAACGAGACCTTAATAAGCGGCCTACTTGGGTCATCGATGGGAAAACTTATGAGACTGTACAATCATTCGAACATCTTGCAGCATTGACAGGTTGTGAGATATAACCCTGAATGATCATTCAAACAATAAAAGGATTATATGGAGGAACACACATGGAACAAACAACAATTATCGCGGTTATCATCGGGCTCCTGATCATCGTCTCAGGAGTGCAGGCAGTGCAACTCAGCACTTTGAAAACGACGCTGTCGAGTGAAGGGTATTCACTTAAGGCCGGGTCACCCCAACGAGCTCCCTCAAGCGGAGGTGCGAATACTGGAGCACTTCCCTCAAGCATCAAAGACTTGCCTCAAATGGTTGGAGGGTGCTAATCTCTCTTCCATCATCTTTCCATTATCTTTCCGATGAATAAACAATGGGCATTACAATGAAAAAGGTATTACAATGAAAAACGACCAATCCACCCAATCCACACATCAATTTTTTTATATCCTTGGCTTTCTTGTCATCCTGCTTGGCATAGTAAATATTTTCCAGATCCAAGGCAGTCAACTAGCTTTGACCGAAAAAGTTCTCGAAGCAAAGGAAGCTGCACGCCCCGCTGACTTATCTCTCATCACCCTCACACCATCAGTTTGTCCTTCCTGTGCGAGCGCTGCAGAGGTCATTGCAGCGGTAAAGGGAGGAAACACCAATATCCTGAATGAGCAATCAGTCGATGCTTCATCGCCGGAAGGTGCGCAACTCATCTCCCGTTATGGGATTACCAAAGTGCCCAGTGTCATCCTTCTTGGAGAGACTTCGCGCTATCTAACACAACAATTCACTCAACGTGGAGATGGCCTTGTGTATGAATCAAGCATACCCCCCTATGTTGAAACAGCGACAAATGCTGTCAAAGGCATGGTGGATGTAACAATCATCAATGCCAGCTCCTGTGCCGGGTGCATCAATTTTGAGCTGCTCATACCCCAACTGAAAAGCAGCGGGATATTTATCAGCAGATCAACTACTTATGATCAAGAAAGCAAGGAAGGAAAAAGCATCATATCCACGTATGGGATCACCAAGGTCCCAGCAGTCCTGTTTTCATCAGATATTGAGGCATATGGCAATGAGATAGGCCAGCAGCTCCTCGCCGCTGGGAAAAAAGGAGCTGATGGGACATATATCCTCGAGCAGCAAACCCCCCCATTTGTGAACCTGACAACCGGCAAGACGGTTGGGGAAGTGACTCTTTATATCATTAGTGATAAGAGCTGCCCTTCCTGCTATAACGCAGAAGCGGTCAATCTGCCAATTCTCGCCCGCCTTGGCGCTTCGCCCAGCAACATCGAGCGTATGGATGTCTCTGATAAGAAAGCCTTGGACATCATCGGAAAATACAAAATACAAAAAGTGCCAACTATCCTGCTTACAGGAGATACCTCTGCGTATCCCATCCTCACAAAAGTATGGCCGGAAGTTGGGACAATCGAACCTGATGGCGCCTATGTATTCAGGAATGTCCAATTGCTCAAACAAACGTATAAGGATCTGGTCACGGGAACAATTGTGGCACCACCACCCCCTGCAGTGTCTCAGGGAGCTGCTTCATCTTCACCCTAGAACTGTGTAGGTTATTGCCCCTCTGGGGCAATAGCTCTTTTTTTCTTCCATGGACAAACAAAAAACTCTCAAAGGATCATGCCTCCTTTTTCTCCTAGGGCTCATGCTTATCCTTTCCTTTCATGGGGCCGCTGCGCTCGAGCTCCCTGCAAACCTCCAAAAAATCATTGACTATAACAGCCAGAGCACAATCGACTTCTCGCTGAAGATATCCATCTTTATCGCATTTGCAGCCGGGATCCTGGCGCTCCTCTCCCCCTGCATCCTTCCCCTCCTTCCTGCGTTTTTCTCTTTTACTTTCAAAGAGAAAAAGAATATTGCGTTCATGACAATCGTGTTCTTCTTTGGCTTTGCAACATCGTTTGTCCTGATGGGAGTGATTGCCGGGTACCTTGGTGCGCAAGCACTCACTGTCATCCAGCAGCCATGGCTCGTGCGTCTTGCCGGAGGGATGATCATCCTGTTTGGACTGCTCGCATTCTTCGGAAAGGGGTTCTCTTCATTCATCAAGCCTCTTTCTCGTTTTGGAAATGACATCACCGGAGTGTACCTCTTTGGCGTGTTTTTTGCGATCGGCTGGACTGCCTGCCTTGGCCCTATCCTTGCTGGCATCCTTGGGATTGGGGCATTGCTCCATTCACCATTACAGTCCGGGGTGCTTCTCTTTTTTTATGCCCTTGGCAACCTTGTCCCCCTCTTCATCCTCTCTGTCTTCTATGATAAGATCAAGGCTTCAAGGCCTGGTTTCTTTCAAGGCAGGGCATTGTCATTTACTCTCCTTGGGAAGAAGGTAAACACTGATGTTTCCCATGCGGTTTCCGGGATCATTTTCATCTTTCTTGGCCTTTTCATGATCATCTTTAACGGGACTGGCCCGGTCAATACCTGGGATATCCTTGGCACGAAACAATATTTCTATTCACTCCAGCGGGAGCTGATCGGATGGCAGTATGCTGGTATTGCGAGCATCTTGATCTTTTTTTTCTTTCTCTTTTGCTTTGGCTATTTCTTTTGGAAAAGGCACCCGAATAAGAAAGAAAGATAGCAGGAATATGTTTGCAAAGCCAAGGTCAATGTCCTCAACTTATCCGGTTTATCCTAAAGATCCTCAAACAGTCTTTCAATATCTTTCAAATTCAGAGAAATTGCATTTATCTCTCTTATCCTTGCCAATGCTCTCTCTGTGAAACCGTTTTTTGACATGAACAAGAATTTGTATTCCCCCGTGAACTCTATACGCTTGGCTTTTTTCATTAGGTCATCGATGACACCAATATCCACCAGGTCATTATTCCATTTGACTTCCCCCACCAATATCCGTCTTGTTTTACGATTATAAGCAACAATATCTATCTCTTCACCTGCTCTGTTCCACCAGCTGCCAATGTTTTCAAAATCAAGAAGATACCCATTGATCTCTTTATTTAGATACGAAACAAGCACTTCTTTGCATATCCCTTCAAAAACTCGTCCAACATAGGCATTAAGGTTTTCTTTTATATTATCCTCTACGATTTTGCTATTGCCCAGATTCAAGGCGGTTTGGTTGGGGAATATGAATTTGTACCAAAAGCTAAAGAAATTATCTTTTAAGCCATACTTACCCAGCCTTTCCTTGCCCAGCACCGGGTCTTTTCTTCCAAGCAGTTCCAGGAGCTCATCGAGTCTTTTGATATATGCAGGCAGGGTATTTGCGTCAATCCCTGTAAAATCTTGCATCTCCTTGACATTTTCTTTGCCTGCAGACGCTGCCTGCAGGATGGAATTGTATTTAGCGTGCACTCTTACGTTCTCATATTCTAACAAATTTTTTGGCTCTTCAAATAGTTCTGCACTTTTTTTTAGTAATAGCTCAAATATTCTTTTGTGTATGTCCCCATCAATTTTTTTCACTTTTTCGAGATAGTAGGGTGTTCCGCCAAATACTGAGTAGGTGACTATTCTTTCTTCTTCACTTAATTCTTTAAACATTAATCTAAACTCCCCATATTTGAAAGGAGATATCTTTATTCTTGTTGCTCTCCCATATAATGCTCCTGCTTTGCTACCCGTTATCTTTTGTATCATCCCGATTGATGAACCAACCAATATCAGCATTATCTTCTTATCCTTTAATCTCTGATCCCAACAATTCTGCAATTGTGTTATGAACTGGGGTGAGATCTCCAGGAATCTTTGAAACTCATCAATCACAAAAACAAATCCATTATCCGACTTTAACGCGATGAAATCCAGAAAATCATTGAAATCTGCAAACTTTCTTGTCTCGCCCAATTGTTCCTGCACTGTTTTTGAAAGAGAGTCTAGTATCCCTTGTTTTTCAACTAAATCCACATAGAAATACATCTTGTTCTTAGGAATTGACCCGATGAACTGTCTTATTAGCTCTGTTTTACCTACTCTTCGTCTGCCATATACAACGAACATTTTGCCAGATTGCAAATTAGCAAATTCTTCTTTTAGCAAATTGAGCTCTTGTTTTCTGTCGTAAAAGGTTCTGTTTTCCATCTTATATTAATATGATAATGTTATAACATTAACAAACTAATGTTGTATATAAATCTTTCGAATTTTGCCATACCCAATATAATTGCTACTGTTTAGTAACGAAAAGTATTTAAACCAGGCCCCATATGTATCAGGCATACATCATGCAAGAGCAGTATGGAACCACATTATAAGGCCAAAATGGAACCAATCATCATCACAAAACGGGTGGCAAAACATGGAAGACAAGCAGTCATTGTCATTCCGAAGCTTCTTGAGAAAGAGCTCTCTCCTGGAACTGTTGTCCAGCTCAGCATGAGAATCGTCAAGGAGGCAGAAGATGGAGCCAATTGATGATGCTGTGACAGAGGAACTGGCAGCCCAGGGGTATCGCGTCTTAGATTACCTTGGAGAAGGGCAGACGAGGGTTGCCTATACAGCGATGTTTGAAGAAGGGCCGTATCGGGATGTCCGGGTGATCAAGTTCCCAAAACCGCATGATCCAGTATCAGTCCAGACAGAAATCAACACCTATGGAAGAGGCGTCGATGCAAATGAGGTCGAGCAAGGATGCGAATTTCGCCATCCAAACCTTGTCCGGCTCCATCCTCCAGTTACTCTCCAGGGAGCCCACCTTAACGTAGAGGAATATTTTGAAGCACGATCGCTCGAAGACATCATCGCAGAAGAGGGTTTGCTCGATGATCAAACATTCCTGACTGTCTTTGAACAAGTCATTGCTGCCATCAGCTACCTGGCTGAGGAAAAACAAGTTTTGCATAGGGACATCAAGCCATCAAATATTCTCTACAACAAAAAGACAGGAGAAGTGAAGCTCACCGACCTTCAGAATACCAGGCCACTCGATGAAATAACGTCAAAGCTTCTCCCCACCAGGGGCGGGATAGCATCCCCTCTCCTGCTCAATGGACTCCTTGGCCATGAGCCGACCAAAACGACCGTTGGAACAGAGCTTTTTTCACTTGGGGCGACGATGTACTATGCCTTGACAGGCAAGCTGCCGTTTTCTTATCGAGCAATCGCTGATGGAAACGGAGTTCTTGTTGATCTTCCCTCAGGCAGCCAGCCGCTCCTCATCCAGACGCAAAGAGGAAAAGTGCAACATATCACACCAAGAGATCATGAGAGGGATCTACGAAGAAGCATGCGGGCGCTGCCAAAACGATGGCGATTCCTTGAAAAACTGCTCACGTTTGAGTCAACCTATGATTCTGTAAGCTCATTCCAGGGTGAATATAATCACAAAAAACCAAAAAATTTTGTCTCCCGAAGGAGTTTTGTTACAACAGTTGCCGGGCTGGGCGCAGCTGGCCTACTTGGGACTTATGGTTTTGCCAAGTACCTTGAAGGGCATGCTGAACTCGAGGAAATGAACAGAGCAAATGAAGAACAATTATTGTCTGCGATCAAGGGAGGCTACCGCATAGGCCTTGCATACCTCGTGGATAATCCAGGTGTTGAACAATTTCCTTACTATGATGACTGCATCGCCGAGATAGGGAGAACCTATCATATCCCCTCCGATGTTCTTCGCAACATGATCCTGGTCAATAAATATTTTGGCCATTCAGTATTCTTAGCGTCAGAAATAGCAAATGGACAAAACATTTGTTATTTGGATCCAATCGCAATAAACACTAAAGGGAATAAAACTCTTTGTGAACCCAGAATAAACCTTGACTGGGGAGCCAGGAGGCTAGCGAACCTTGTACGCCAGAGCGGTTCAGTTGCCAGTGGCGTCGAACTCTACTATGACCTTCCCGAGACCAACTGGCTCTATTCACGACAAGAATTGCCCGAGGCATTCCGGGATGTTGATACTCTCAGAAAAAATATTGTTTACAATGTGCTCGTTGGACCTGGCGTGGGATATGATGGGGGCACTTTTTCAATATTCCTCAGAGACCCTCACTAATCCTGCTCTCCTAGGAGGATTCCTAGCAGCGGGCTTGCTGCCAGGTAAAAGTTTCTTGCTGCTGCAAGAACATGATGCACCACTACCGCATCCTTTTTTTGGAGCGCGGCATAGCCCTGTTTATAGATGACTGTCTTTTCCATCTCGTGCACGTCATCGAGCAGCGCTATCTCCCTTTTCAGATAACACTTCTTGAGCAATGCAAATAAGGCGCTGCAAGACTCCATCACCTTGATCGTTTCTTTGGCCACTTTCCCTTTCTGTTTTTGCATTCCCTTATGCAGATGGTAGATCTCCCTGGCACCGTGGGTCGTGAGGGTGAGAAAGGTCCAATAAAACTCTGATTCGGGCATCGTTACTTTTCGCTTTGCAATCACCCGCTTGCAGAAGTTATCATACTGCTGGATAGCCTCGATTGCATCTTCATAACCAACTGTCTTTCCATACTTTAGAGCTTCTGTACTTTCCTCCAGGAGAACGCTAATGGTGTGGAGATATTTTTGTACAATCTTGTCAAACTGGTCCAGTGAAGGTTCGGTTAGGTTTTCTATAATGCATGATCCCTGCTCTTTTTTTGTGATGTCATACCCAATCAACCTTGTCTTTATGACCTTGGCGAGTATGGAGAATTGTTTTTCATTCTGGTATTTAACAAATACTTTGTCAAACCCTTTCCTGTAGGCATTGGTGATCGCTGTCCTGATGGCAGATTCCGTGAGCCTTGTCAGTGAGATGGTTGTTTCTTTTGGGGTGATTGATCCTTCTTTGCTCAGCAGGAGTGCAGACCCGCTCTCTTCAACCGTAATTTCGTCTCCAGGGCTAATCTTGAGGCCAGAGACCCATTTGCTTGGGAGGCTCACGACCAACGTTGTTGGTCCCAGCTTCACTACCTTTCGTTTCATGAGCGAAGGGAATGTGTTATAATATATAAATCTTTTGAATTATTTATATGATATATATAATATTAGCTAAAACTATATATTACCAGGAGTTCTTACTTGTCAGAAATTAATCACTAACTAGATACAAAAAATTGCTGTTTGCGTTTTTTGTTTGAACTTGGGAGGGTGAACATGAACCAAAAACATAGACCATACATAGTGTTATTTATGCTCAGCTTGCTTTTCCTTGCAGGCTGCGGAAAACCAACAGGAAATCAACCTACAGGAAATGTTGTTGTGGAAAAAGAAAAACCCGTCGTGAAGATTGGGGCATCTCTATCCCTTACGGGGGGATCAGCCTTCATGGGCGAAGGGATGAGAAATGCAATGGAACTTGCCATCCATAACCTTGGACCCACTAAATACAAATATGAACTGGTCTTTGAAGATGATGCGATGAATCCAAAAATGGCTGCTGATGCATCACAAAAACTCATTACGATCGACCATGTTGATGCCATCTTGAGCCTTTCTTCCGGCACAGGAAATGTGGTGTCACAATTTACCCAGCCAAACAAGGTGATTCATTTTGGGGTTGCCTCTGATCCAACCGTTGCAGAAGGAGAATACAACTTTATCCACTGGACGCCGCCAGAAGAAGAGACAAGAGCATTGATTAGTGAGCTTGAAAGAAGGAATTTGCACAATGTTGCATTCATCAGTTTTAACCAACAAGGAGAAAAGGCTATCATGAATGACTTTTCACATAGGGTAGAAGGAACAGAGATCTCCGTTGTCTCAACCAAAATATTCAACAATGGAGAAAAGGATTTTAAGACATACCTGCTCCAAATTGAGGAGGAACGACCTGATGTTATTGTTGTCCTTGCGTTTTCACCTGAAATTGAGATCATCATGAAACAGATTAAGGAGTTGGATATAGACACGCCAGTGACGAGCATTGAAGCAGTGGAATTTTCCGAACAGCCAGAACTCTTTGAAGGAGTGTGGTATATCCAAGCTGCAGACCCGACTGATACATTCCTCGCGGATTATGTCTCAACGTATGGCAAACAACCAGCGCCTGGAACTGCCAATGCCTATGATGAAGTAAACATGATCGTGGCTGGCTTTGAAAGAGCGGGAAAAAATCCTTTAAAGAAGCCGTCCACTGCAGAAGTTGTTGCAGAACTGCATAAAATCAAGGACTTTCCGGGAGCGCTTGGGCCCTTGACTGTTCCTGAAAGCGGTATCGTGCTTTCCCATGCAGTTGTCAGGATGGTCAAAGATGGCAAGTTCGTTACCATAAAACCATAATTTTTTATTCTTTTATCTTTTTTTATTGAGGAAACGATGGTAATGTCACAATTAGTCATGAATTCCCTCATTGCGGGGTCAATCTATGCACTCGTTGCATGCGGGTTTTCATTGATCTATACAACGAATCGGTTCATGCATTTTGCACATGGGACTACCATTGTTGCTGCAGGGTATCTTTTGTACCAATTGTTTCAAGTGCTAGGAATTCCCTTTTTTGCTGCTAGCTTTGTTTCTATCTGCCTTGCTGGGATGCTGGGCCTCTCGACATACTATTATTTGTATCTTCCCCTGCAAAAACGGAAGGCGTCAAACATTGTTCTTTTAATTGCAAGCATTGGAGTACTCATTTTTATTGAAAACCTTATCCAGCTCATTTTTGGGGCCAGTGTTAAATCAATTGGATACATCAAAATAGCAAGAGGAATGGATCTTCTCGGGGCTGTTATTACACCTCTCCAACTAACTATAATTCTCTCCAGCATAATCCTTCTTGGGGTTCTTTCCTTTCTCATGTATAAAACAATCCTTGGGAGAAATATGCGGGCTGTTGCAGATAATCCTGAACTCTCTAGTATTATTGGCATTGATCACGTTAAAGTTTCTAAATATTCTTTTCTCATAGGATCCTACCTTGCCGGCATTGCCGGCATTCTTATCGGGCTTGAACAAAACCTTGAACCCACCATGGGAACCTCACTGATGATAAAAGGATTTACGGGAGCAGTTATTGGGGGCGTTGGATCAGTTCCTGCAGCAGCACTTGGAAGTTACCTTCTTGGTTTTGCAGAGAATTTTGGCATCTGGTATTTGCCCTCAGGGTATAAGGATGCGATAGCATTTATCCTGCTGTTCTTGTTCTTGCTCTTTAGGCCCTCTGGGATGTTTGGCAGGGAGAAGGGGGCGTCCCATGATTAATCCTTACCTTATCCACCTGCTCATCTTTGTGGGTATCTATATCATCCTTGTTGTCAGTTTGAACCTTGCGCTTGGGTATACCGGGCTTTTGAATTTAGGGCATGTCGCCTTTTTTGGCATTGGAGCGTATACGTCGGCATTGCTTGTCAAGGCAGGAGTACCATTCATCACTGCTTTCTTCTCCTCTGGCATCGTTGCCGGGATCTTTGGCTATCTGCTGGTTCTTGCCACAAAAAAACTCAAAGGGGACTATCTTGCCCTTACCACCCTTGGCTTTAGCTATGTTGTGTATTCCGTCCTGATCAACTGGGGCTCACTCACCAGAGGTCCGCTTGGACTGCCAGGCATTCCCAAGCCAGAACTCTTTGGCTATGTGATCACATCAGGCGAAGCTTACCTCCTCTTTGCCGGCTTCATCGCCCTTCTTGTTGTCTTATTCATCTTCTTTATCATCCAAAGCCCCTTTGGCAGGCTCCTGGAAGCTACCAGAGATGACGAGCTTGGCCTTCGGGTGCTTGGCAAAAACACGTTCGCATTAAAATGCAAGGCGATGATGATCTCAGCATTTTTTGCAGGGATTGCCGGGTCAGTATATGCACACTACATTACTTATATAGATCCTGGATCGTTCATGCTGGGAGAAATTATCCTGATGCTCACCATTGTCATTGTGGGGGGAATTGCCTCGCTCAAAGGCAGCGTCGTTGCAACGTTCCTCATCATCCTCATCCCAGAACTGCTCAGATTTTTCCATCTCCCCTCATCAGTGCTAGGACCGGTGAGACAAATGCTCTATGCGCTCATCCTCATTAGCATCGTCCTCTTTCGTCCGCGAGGGCTCTTTGGGAGGATTGATCTTGCATGATGCGAATCACAAAAGTCCATAAAAATTTTGGCGGTGTTGCAGCCCTTGCCGGATGTTCACTTATGGTAGACAGTGGGAAGATTACTGCACTCATTGGCCCTAATGGCTCTGGAAAGACAACACTCTTTAATGTCATCTCAGGCATTGTGCCCATCGATAAGGGCACTATCTCATTCCAGGGAAAAGACGTGACACGAAAACCTGACTACCTCATCGCCAGACAGGGAATATCCAGGACATTCCAGCAGGTGAGGCTCTTCAAAAACCTCTCCATCCATGACCATGTGGCAATCGCTTTATCCACAAATGACGAAACCTTACTCAGAAATTTCTTTCGCACAAGAAAAGACCAGCCCAAGAGAATAAAACAAGTGCTAGAACTTGTCGGGCTAGACAAGCCCCCTCAGACATATGCATCTGATCTCTCCTATGGACAGCGAAAGCTCCTGGATCTGGCTGTTGCCATTGCAAAGCCCCATTCCCTGCTCATGCTCGATGAACCAGTAGCCGGGGTAAATCCAAAGCTTCGCCAGCAGATCAAGGGAATCATCCGCGCTCTTGCTGCCAAGGGCGATACGATCCTCCTTATAGAGCATGATATGAATTTTGTGATGGACCTTGCGGATAAGGTATATGTCCTTGATGCAGGGACAATCATTGCAGAAGGGCTGCCACGGCAGATCCAAGACAATGAAAAAGTGCTCGAGGCATACCTTGGTGATTGACAATGCTTGAGATACAAAACCTTACTGCCGGATATGGAGAATTGGAAGTATTGCAAGAGGTATCACTCCATATCGGGCCAGCAGAGATCGTGGCTCTCATCGGCCCTAATGGCGCTGGAAAAAGCACCGTCATCAAATCAGTCTTTGGCCTAACACATATTGCACGGGGGATGATCACATTCAAAGAAAAAAAGATCACCAAGATGAAGACAAGCGACCTTGTTGGCCTTGGTATTTCATATGTCCCGCAAGGAAAAATAAACTTTCCAAGCCTCAGCGTTCTTGAAAACCTGGAGATCGGGGCACCTGCCGGGCAAGACAAGGCTTTGCTCACAAAAAACCTCTCATTTGTCTTCCACAAATTCCCTGCACTCCGGGAAAAAAGAGAAAAACCGGCGTATACCCTCTCTGGCGGCCAGCAACAAATGCTCGCCCTTGGACGGGCTCTCATGAGAGAGCCAGCGCTCCTCCTCCTTGATGAACCATCGCTTGGCCTATCGCCAAAACTTCAGAAAGAAGCTTTTACGATGATCAACTCCCTGCGGGCAGATGGAATAGCTATCATTATTGTCGAACAGAATGCAAAGAAAGCGATTGAAATCGCAGACCGGACATACCTCCTTGAGGAAGGGAAGGTGGTGCTGGAAGGAGGCAGGGAAATGATCACCCACAAAAAAATAAAAAGCGTGTATCTTGGGGGAAGGTATTAGTACTCATTTTGAAAGATATTTTCCAGGCAGGATTCTTGTGCAGTTCACAGCGAAACATCTTTAAACAGCAGTTTTTTGTCTTCATCCATGCACTGGCGCCTGATCCCTCTCTCTTCCCATACTGCATCAATGAACATGGCAATAGACCATGCGATCAGCGAGAGCGTTGGAAAAGGAGAACAGCTCCCCACTGTTCGGTTCTATACCTGGAACCCTTCTGCTGTTTCCATTGGGTGTTTTCAGAGTTTACATGATGAAGTTGATATTGCTGCATGCAAGAAGGCAGGGGTGGATATTGTCCGGCGAAGGACTGGGGGCGGGGCTGTTTTCCATGATTCTGCCGGTGAAATTACTTACAGCGTCATAGCTCCGCTTTCTGAATTTGATGGTATGGGGATTACAGAATCCTATAAAATTATTTGCGGATGGGTTGTCAATGGCTTAGCGGAACTTGGTATAAAAGGGGAATTTCATCCCATCAATGACATTCTGGTTGATGGGAAAAAGATATCTGGCAATGCACAAACACGTAGAGGAGGGGTGTTGTTGCAGCATGGGACAGTCCTCCTTGATGCTGATGTTGACTTGATGTTTTCCTTGCTCAGGGTGAAGGATATCAAGATTCGTGACAAGCTCATCAAGAATGTCAAGGAAAGGATAACGAAGATAGCTGATTTTGGAAAATTCTCTCGAGAGGAAGTCTACACCGCCCTTGTTGCTGGCCTCACTCAGGGAAAAGAGTACCAAGAAGGAAAGGTCACTGCTGAGGAGATGGCATTTGCCCTCAAAGTGAAAAAAATCATTTATGAAAATGATTCGTGGAATGGGTCGCGATGAGTATTTTAGCTCAAATCCTGATAACAGCTTCTTATCAACTGGACTGAAGGATGTGATCTATCCTCTCGGTCCAGCACAGCATCATAGAGCCTGAAAAACCCTGTGAGGTGCTGTTGGAGGCAGCGTTCAACAGAGAATGCATAGTGAATTGTTTGGTATAACACGGTTTCATCAATGTTTAATCCTTCCAGACCTTTTCCCATGTCACTATCGTCTGAATCTATCACCCTGACCCCATAATCATTAAATGACCTTAAAAAATCTGCCCAATCTCTGTTGATCATCGAATAGTCTTCATCGATCAATGATTCTGAACTCTCTGAATTTCCCCAATATAATTTTCCAGGATCTTGCCCCCGAAAGAACTTTTCATCAAACACGGTCAACGCAACTGTCCTCGAAGACACATACCGTGGGTGATAGCTGGTAAACGAATGTATGTTTGTCACAACCGGAATGCCAACTTCTCCTACACTCCTCATGCCCTCTTCACGGGTCCACAGCCTCTCCCTCAGCATTATTGGTGTTACATTCTCTGACGAGTTATCACCTGCAAATTTTGCTAATGGAAATAACCTTGCAATCTGGTCTATCGTTTTCGTTCTCATGTTCTCACCTTTAAGTTGTTCTTTGGGAATGAGCTTGAATTAAAAATACTTTATCCTCCTTTTTAGAAGGACAAATGGAAAGATTTTTATTCTTCCCTCTCTTATCCTTCTTATGGATGCTTCGGCATTAGAACAGATTGGGCTGACGAAGAATGAGATAAAGGTCTATTTAGCCCTCCTGCGATTGGGGTCGGGCTCAGCGGGGGCGATTATTGACAAGGCACATGTTCATAACTCAGTTCTTCATGCAAATCTTCATTCACTCATCCAAAAAGGATTTGTCGCGTTCATCATAAAGGGAAAAGCTCGGGTCTATCAGGCAGCACCCCCTGAGACCATCCTTGATTATGTGGATGAAAAGAAGAATGAGATTTCACGTCTTTTGCCCCACCTTCATCAACTGCAAACCTTGGGCGCAGAAAAACAACATGCAGAAATATTCAGCGGTATAAAAGGAGTCTCCACCCTGCTTTACCAACTTATAGAAGAAACCAAACCAAAAAATGAGTTCCTCTTCTTCTCTGCTGATGTTGACCTCCATAATGAGCTTATCCAGAAGTTTTATACCCGCTATGATGCGAAAAGGAAAGAAAAGAAACTGATTGTCAAAGGCATTGCACCAGTCAAGCTCAGACCGCTGTTTGCACAACGGCGGTATTTGCGGATGAAATATGTGAAGTTTCCCATTCCCGAAAATACCGGTATCTGTAATGACAAAATGGGCATTATTTCATGGGAACCAGAACCGTCAGGAATACTTATTACCTCTTCATTAATTGTGCAAAAGCAACGGGCTTTCTTTAACCAGATATGGGGAAATATGGACGATTACTATACCCCTTAGAAACGCTTTTTCTCTTTTATTTTATCCTCCCGATTGACAGAAACCTTTAAATAGCCTCTTCCTCATAGAGAATGTATGGTTCCCTATATTCCCCACACGATTGAAGCTGCAAGGTATCGTGTCAAACACCTTGATTATTTTCACATGAGAAACCTCTATTTCATGATGCATGAATGGTTTATCGAGGAAGGGTGGGCGACGAGAGTAGACTATGATTTCGGGGAAAAATTTTATCTCCACCGGGAGCACGCAAAACGGGGTGATGAGATATGGTTCTGGTGGAGGCTTACCAAAGGGGCGCCAGGACAAAGTGGTCCAAATCCTTTTTATGAATGGCATCTTGACCTTGACTGCCATGTTGTCCTTCTTACTGAAGTGGAAGTTGTCCATGAAGGGGAAAAATTTAAGGCAAATTATGGAGAGCCGGAAATAAAAGTCAGAGCATATATCCTTGTTGATCCTAAAGGCACCTGGCAGAAGAAGATCATCCTCAAAGATATGTATGATGTCTTTACGAAGAGGGTGTGGAAAGCAGAGCTTCAATCGCAGCGAATCCAGCTCTATCGAGAAGCATATCGGCTGCAGGAAGCCATTAAAACATACATGAAACTCCAATTATACCTGCCAGAACCCGAGATGGCAAAGTGGTATCCACGAAAAGACTTCACTGATTATGATGTGAAAACATGAGATTAGAAAAGCTGCCCGTGTCACGGATCAGGTATGCCGGCATAGTGGACTTTGACGGCCTCTACAGGATGATGCACCAATGGTTCCTTGACCGCTCATATTATCTTGAAGAACAAAGCTGGAAGTATAAAATCCCAACACCGCTTGGAAAGCACATGGAGATTGAATGGGACGCGTGGAAAAAGGTGACGGAATATGCGCTCTACCGGATTCATGACTATTTCTACCTCATGGACGTAAAAGAGATTGAAGTTGTACGTGATGGAAAGAAGGAAAAGCGGCTGAAATTAAAGATGAACCTTGAGATATCCTCCCAGGTGGAGATGGAATACCAGAACCGTGTGACAACCCCCCTCCAAAAAGTGCTGGATGATGTCCTCTATAAAACACTCCTTCGCCGGGATATGGATATCTTCTGGACAGACCATCTCTGGTACATCGTCTTCAAGCTCCACACAGAAATCAAAAAGTTTTTAGGTATGGAAACGACAGCAGACCCCTACCGGGCGGTCTGGTAGGTAAAAAAGAGGGATCATGGCTGAAAGGACACTTGTCGTCGACCACATGCGCCTTATGTATGAAGGGCTCTTTGATGTCGAAGAGCTCTATGCAATGATTCAGGAATGGTTTCGGGAAAAAGGATATGACAAGCGCGAAGACAAGAATTATGAGACGGTAACGCCTACTGGAAAATATGTTGAACTTGTCCTTGAGCCCTGGAAAAAGATCACGGATTATGCAAAGTTTGTCGTGAAGATCAGGATGGTCATGGAAGATGTCAAGAAAGTGGATATAGAGCGGGAAGGGCTCAAAGTGACGGTAAACCAGGGAAAGGTGAGCATGATCTTTGATGCGTGGTTTGAAACAGATTATGAGAACAGGTGGGAATCAAAACCGGAATTCTTCTTCATCAGGACAATGTTTGACCGCTTCATCTTTGTGCCTTACACAGAAAGATTTAAGGCCCGATTGCTTGAGGATGTGAACCAATTATATGGGAACATCAAAGGGTTCTTAAACCTGTACAGGTATGAATCAGAAGCGGTAAGTGGTCCTCCAACACCAACACAGTTCCCGAAATTCTGATCTTGTCCCTGGAGCTGTTTTTTTCATTCAAGCGCTCCAATGTTTTGCTAAAGAAACAGGCATACCTGTCGGGGTTGAAGAGACTGGGATCAATAATCCAAAGCAACTAAAGCGGTATAATTTATTAAGAGGAAGCTTTTTAAATAAATATTGATAACCATCAATTAGTGCCCCCGTGGCTTAGTGGCTATAGCGGCTGTTCTCTATGAGCTGAAACTTGTAGCCATTAGCAGGCAATCAGCAGGTCGCGAGTTCAACTCTCGCCGGGGGCTTTTTTCTATACGTCCACATAGAAAGATTTAAATAAAATGTAGACGTACATTCCTCTATGGCCTATACTGAGATTAAACGAAGAAATGAACAGAGTTATTATTATCGAGTCATCTCTATAAGGGAAGGGCAGTCTGTGATGAAAAAACGCATGTACCTGGGCTCAAATCTGACACCGCAGGAATTATCTTTGAAAGAAAAGTTGGCTGATAGTAAACTTAAAAGAAACAAGGAACTCGAAAGGATTACCCCCTTAATCAGGAAGGTGTTGATCAAGAATAATGTGAGAAAAGCAGGGATATTTGGTAGCACTGCTCGTGGAGAAAGAAAAAAAGGAAGTGATATTGATATCCTCATCGAACCACCAAAAGGCATGGGTTATGGCTTTGTCCGTCTTCAAAGAGAACTTGAAGATGCCCTCAAGGAGAAAGTTGACGTTGTGACATACAAATATATCCATCCCCGCCTTCGTGACAAAATTCTTAAGGAAGAGGTGAGAATTCTATGAAAAAAGACTCACTCTTCTTTATCCAGCACATACTTGAGAATATTCAAGACATAGAAATATTCATGGACGGAGTGGCACGGGCAGAATTCTTTGGAGATAAAGAAAAGCAGAATGCGGTCATCAGAAGCCTGGAAATCATCGGTGAGGCAGTAAAGATGCTTCCATCAACTCTCACAGAGAGATATCCGGGCATTCCCTGGAAAGAGATTGCGGGAACAAGGGATAAGATTATCCATCAGTACTTCAGCGTTGACCTGGATATCATCTGGGATATTGCCAAGGGTGATTTGCCGAAATTAAAGAAGCAGATTGAAAAAATAAAGGCATAATATCCATCGGTCCCTACTAAGCTCTTTTCAATCAGGGATATACTTCAAGATATGGAATGTTGAAAATCCAAAGTAATCCACGTCCCTGATGACCTCCGGGAACTGCTGTTTCATCTCATCTATTAAAGAGAGCAGATGCGGGAGGTTCTTGACGATGACCTCAATTTCAAAGTCAGCCCCACCAATGCTCCTGTTTATCTGGTAGATGTTCTTGTGCTGCTTGCAATACTCAAAAATCTCCTTGTTGCGCTTTGTCGAGAGAAGCTCTAAGTCTACCCTATAACCTGCATACCCGAGCTGCTCGAGGCCAAGGCCAATCTTATAACCGACAATGATCTTTGTCTTTTCCAATTCCTTGATCCTTCTTCGCACGGTGTCAGCACTCATCTTCAGCTGCTGCGCGATTGCGAGGCTCGAGAGCCTGACGTTATTGGCAAAGAGTTCGATGATCTCCCAATCATGCTCCTTTAATGGCACCATATCACCATCACCATAAACCCGTTCGACCGGCTGGTAGGGGCGATCATAAAAGAACATCCTGTTGAAGTTGATAATTGGTGCATAAACAGCGACATTATACTTTTTGATATGTTCCTTATAGCTGAGCATGATCTGGTCCCAGATGGTGTGGAATTCACTGATCCTTCTCACACCAAGAAAAAGGGCATAATCCCACTTGCCATGCATACTCGTGATGGTCCATACCTGATCTAGGTGCTTCCTGACATGAGCCACAAATAGTTCTCCTTGTGCCTTTGTCATTTGCTGGAATTTTACATAGACTCTAAAAGTGAAATATCCAAGCTTTGCCATGTCAATAATAGCATGATAACCTGTGATCACGCCTGATTGCTCGAGCCTTTTCATCCTGTAGAGAATGAACTGTTTTGAGCGCTTGAGCGTTTTTGCCAGGACAGGAAGCGAGGTGGAACTGTCTTTATCCAGCTCATAGAGCAAGCGGCGATCATATTGGTCAAGGTCAGTAATATCACTCATAATCTTGATAATTACTTATTCATTAATAAAATTATCTAAATTGTAAAAAAAATTAGTGGCATATTTTATATCTTCTTCCGCATTATCTATTTCAGGAACAAGGAAGACCCTTGCCCTGGAGGAATTTACCATGATGAAAAACTATGCAGCGATAGCTCTTATTGGCCTTGCAACGCTGACTGGCGGGTATAAAGCTGGATATGAAGCTGGAAAGAACAATGAACAACAGCAAGCGGTTCAACGGGTATATCAAGAATCAGCTGATATCAATACTCCCATGAGGCAGTGGAAGGAACTTGAGCCTGTTAGGTTCACAGCAGAACAAATTGATGATATCATCAGACGATAGCTCTGGTGATTTTTTTTTTAAATTCCTGCTCTATTTTTATTCTTGTTTTATTGAGGATTATTCTGCCCCAACGAGCATGCCATTCTTTTTTGCTTTCTTAAATGAGCTTCCAAGGAACCATCCCGCACCCACTAAAAATAGTAAAACTGAGACAAGGGCATACCATAAGTTGCCCTGTGATCCCATGGTCGGAAAGATCACAGAACGGAGTGTCTCAAACACCTGCGTTGTTGGAAGCACTTTGGCAATTGGAACAGCCCACTGGGGGAGGGCGCTTAAAGGATAAAAGACACAGCTAAAAGGCTGGATAATCCATGTGAGGCTCCAAGCCAGCACTTGAATTCTTTGTCCAAAGCGAAGAATCAAACCAGTGATGAATAAGCCCATCGCCCAGCCAAACAAACTCAGGATAGCGATTGAGGAGGCGAGCAATGCCAAAGGTATTGTGAATACGTTGAAACTATAGAGCATGAACATCAATGCTGCCAAGAAAAAAAAGGTAAACATTGACCGGAGGAATCCAAACAGGACAATTGAGGTAATATGCTCACTGATCATTACCGGCGAAGAGAAAAGATGGTATAAAGTTTTGCTCCAAAAATCCTCCAACACGTAAACAGCAATATCTTGGGCGGATCTCCAGACAAACAGCCACAAGATGAGGCCTCCAAGAGCCATCGACAGGATGTTGAGCGATGAGATCTGCTTGATAAAATAACTTGTAAATCCCCAGATGATCACATCAATAACTGGCCAATAAAAGATGTCGAAGATCCTATCAGCGCTGTTTAACGTGATAAAGTAATACTTCAGGAGCAGCGCTTTTATCCTGTACCACTTCATTTGCCATTCCTCGCAATATGGATGAAGATGTCATCTAGCGTCGGTTTGCTGATGTGCATATCGATGACATCAAAGTCCTGATTGAAGATCTCTTTGAGGAGCTGAAATGTTTCCTTGTTTTCCTGGAGCTCAAAGGTAATAATGCTTTCCTGCACACTTATGATCCTGATTGATTTTTTCCTGAGGAAAGATGATAACTTTTCTGTGTTTGACTTCAGCGTTAATTGAATAACCTCTTTCTTTATCATTGCCTTGAGTTCTTTTGAGGTGTCAACATAGAGAATTCTTCCCTTATCCAGAAACGCAATCCTATCACATAGCTGCTCAACTTCAAACATATAATGCGAGGTAAAAAGAATAGTACACTTCGTCTCATTATGGTAATCCAGGATCATCTGCCTTGTTTTTTGTGCAATATCCGGGTCCAGGCCAATAGTGCACTCATCGAGGAATAAAATTTCCGGTTTTGGAAGAAGGCCCTTACAAAGAGTGGTTCTTGTGCGCTCTCCAGAAGATAAGTGGCCGATTCGCTTATTTGCCAAGTGCTCTAACCCAAAATCTTTCAAAAGCGAATTGATCCTCTCATTTGCGTTTTGGATATTATAGATCTTGCTGTACACGATGAGGTTTTGCCTAATAGTGAGAATCTCGTTTAATGGATAATACGCAGTGGCAACACCCATCTTATTCTTAATCCTTTCCCAATCCTTTTCTGGATCACTCCCAAGGATCTTTATCGTGCCTGCATCTCTTGTGAGCAGGCCAGTAATCATGTTAATTGTTGTTGACTTCCCGGCACCGTTTGGTCCCAACAAGCCGAATATTTCCCCTTTCCTGATCTTGAAGGAGACATCTTGTACTGCGATATCTTTCCCGTAAGATTTCCTGAGTCCTTCTACTTCAATTGCAAACATCCAGAGAGGAGAAAAGGATTGTTTAAAAAGCTGGTGGAAAAATATATCTACTCCATAACAATCACCTTTTTAAACCTTATGAGGCAGGGGGAGTGCATGGCCATAAAGAAAGAATACCTAGCCCTCCAAAAGCAATACGACCTGCCACCATTTGACGATATGAACAAAGAGTTCGAGATTGATGCTATCGAGAAATTCCTCTTCCCCCTCCGGGAGGTGAGGAACAGAATGATAGACCAGCTAGGAGGGCATGCCTGCCTCCTTGAAGGAGTGCTCTCACCCGACCAAAAAGTGTCTGCCTTTTATGAAGGAAAATTCCTCAGCAAGGATGACCTGGGCAGGGCATTTCGCACCTATAAAGATATCATGGCGCTCATCAGGATGGGGCAGAACAACGCGCTGGCATTTTCCGAAAAAGTTGATGCCGCGTTTATCCGGGAAGTATGGCATCAATGGCCAGACATCAAAACAGCCCTTCGTGTCATCACCCAACGGCTCACCCAAGGGTGGTCTTCCAACATCCAGCAAAAATACCAGGTTGAATACTTTGGTTAGAATTGTCTTACTTGGCCCTCCAGGATCTGGAAAAGGAACACAAGCAGAAACATTAGTCAAGGATTATCACTTAGCTCATATTTCTACAGGCAATATCCTTCGCGAGAACATCAGGAAGGGAACGATGCTTGGAAAACAGGCAAAGGCAATCATTGGTTCAGGACAATTAGTCAATGATGAGATCATGATTGGCATCATCAAAGACGCGGTCAAAGGGAAGAAAAATTTCATCCTCGATGGATTTCCCCGCACGATAAAACAGGCAGAAGACCTGGAGAAGATCAACCTCTCACCAAATCTCTCGCTCTACATCAACTGTCCGGATGATGCCATCATCAAAAGATTATCCGGGAGAAGGACAAACCCTATCACGCAGCAGACATACAACATTTACACAAACCCTCCGCCAAAAGGGATGCATGTCGTCCAGCGGGAAGATGATCGGGAAAACGTTGTTAAAGACAGATTAGCAGTCTATCGAAAAAGCACGGCGCCGCTTATTGATTTCTACAAGAAAAAGGGCATCTTGAGAGAAGTAAATGGGGAGCAAACGATAGAGAACGTTGCAAAAAATGTGAATGCAATCATGCAGAAGATTGCATGATCATTCTGGCAGCCTGCATCCCGGCAGGGCAACGACAACATCTCCCCGATAAAGAGAAGGGTTCTTGAGTTCTGAGAATGCCTGAAGATTGCATTCTCCTGTTGCAGGATTGTAAAACGTGGGATCCCTAATCCAGGAAACAAGCTTTCCCCCAGAAAAATGTTCAAAACCAATCCAGGGAAGCCATTCTGCAACTTTCTCATCACCAGACACAACACCACCAATAGTTCTTCCAGAATCATTCAAGCTTGTCAAGTATAATACCCTGTGCGGCCCTTCTTCAGCATGCACCACATCGGTGTATCCAAGAGCAGTAACTGCATCAACGTATTTTTGCTTACCGGTATATGCTACTACGGTTTGCGCATCGTTTTGTGCAATGCCTATCGGGACAGAATCGATGATTAGGCCATTTGCAGCTCTTTGCCACTGCAATCCTTCTTGGGATGCAGTGTAAAAGTCACCGGTAATAATATTCATCATGAGCGTATATAAGATGCCCCTGTCTTGAATGGCAGTGACTGAGACGACAGGAGCATTCAGGTGGGATCTTGGCTGTTTATCAAATACTGCCTGGACAGTCCCTGATTTGTGCTTGAGCATCTCATCCAACGGGTCGCTCATATCGACAGGATCAACAATGAGGGTCAGTGAATTGTCTGCGAAGGGAGGGACAGTATTTCCTGAGGGGACATACTTGCCACACTCTTCACTTACCAGAACGACCGCCTCTCCCCGGCCGATCCCTCTAATCAATAAATCTTCAAAGAAATTATCAAAGCGTAAGGTGTCTTCTTTCCCTTTTCCCTGGCCGATGACATCTTCTGCGCGGCGCGTGAGGAACTCTTGCCTTCCTGCAGCCAATATTTCAATGGTGCTTTCAAGCGACTGGTATGTCATGAACCGTTCAGAGCACCCCTTCTTTATAAAAATTTGTATAATTTACCCTCTATGAGTAATTAACCATCCTGTCCAAATACCTGCCTGACTAATTCTGTTGCATATGACCCTTTTCCCAAATAGAATTCCAGTTTTACCTTTTTTCTTCCAACAGCGGTCTCATCTTTCTCCGGAACGCTGATGTCAAAGTTCTTCACTTCCATAAATAATGACCTTGTTGTGCCGGCAATGCTCATATTCGTGAGCTGGCGGATGAGAAAATCCCTGAAAGAGACCCCTTCCCTCTCCATCACCTGCAGGACAAATGCTTTTACTTCCTCGTTGACCAATTGGGTGTCAAAGCCGACAAGCGGGATTGAAAGATTCGTGGAGTGGTTCTTGAAATGGGCTGCAAAAATATTCCATAAATAACTTTGATAAGAAACAATGTATAACATCAATATCCTTCTTGGAAGCGTTTGCAGCGCTCCTATCGCGTCATTTGGGTGTTGCTTGATATGCTGCCTGATGCTCTCCTCTAATCTTCCCGGATGCTTACTCAGGAGCTCTACTGCTTCCTTGAACTCCTTCTTGATGATGTGCTTGCCCACTTTTGCGTTGTCAAGGGAAAAACGCTGCGGGCCAAATGTGTTGACAAACCTTTTTGTCCTGTTCTTCCCCATCCTTTCCAATGTTTCTTCTGTGAGGGACCTGACAATGATGGTGAACGTATTTCCTTTATGCGCTCCAAGAGTTATTTGTTCTGCTGCCTGGCCAAGATACTGCAAAGAGATATCTTTGTTTGTGAATTCCTCTATTGACCTCCTTGAAGCGTTCAACAGCGAGATTGTCTGCGTCGTGAGAGCCCTCTTGTCCTTGTTTCCCGCAAAACCGATATTGTTTGGATGGACATGGACAGCCTTTGCGATCTTTTCAATGGCATCGATTGTTGTCATATCCCTTTTCAGGAGGGTTGCAATGGCATAGGGGCCCTGCGGGGAGAAGACCGGGATGAAATATTCCTTGACGACAAAATCCTCCGGAATGTGCTTGATGATGTACATGATCATGGGAAAAGACTCTAATGATAAAAAGATATCGATACAAACCCAAAATCTTTATGAATTATCCGTTCTCTTGGAATTGGGGGTAACTACCATGATTGCGACACCAAAGATTATCAGAGCAGTTGCTGATCTTGTCGGCACACCAGCATACCTTTACAACCAAAAGGTCATAGAAGAAGATGTTTATGATGCCCGAGCATTTGAACGGGTTTTTGGCGAAGAGAGGTTTACCCTTCGCTATGCGATGAAAGCCAATTCACTTGAAGCGTTGCTCAGGCTTTTTAACAATCTTGGACTTCATATTGACTCTAGCGATGGCAATGAAGTATGGCGGGCTGAACGTGCCGATATAGAACTCAGCCATGTCTTACTCACCTGCCAGATTCTTCCCCCTCAGGAGGAACTTGCTGACTACATAACCAGAGGGATGAATCCAAATGCTGGTCATCTCGACCATCTTGAACAAATAGCGGCAGCAGGAGGAAAGGACATCACAGTCAGGATCAATTTCGGCGAAGGCTCTGGAGGAACGCCGAAAACTACAACCGGGGGATATGGTTCTTCCTTTGGCATGTGGCATACAGAGATACCGGAAATCCTTGAAAGGTCACGAGCGCTTGGCCTTCGTGTTGTACGGTTGCATTCACATATCGGATCGGGAAGCGACCCACAAGTATGGAAGAGAAATGTCCGGATCATGCTTGAACATGCTGACGCATTCCCTGACGTGCACACGCTCAACCTTGGCGGCGGTTTCAAAAGAAGCAGGTGGCATGACGAAAAAACGATGGATATGGAAGAATGTGCGAGGGACGCCTATGAGGTATTTGAAGCATATCAGGAGAGAAGCGGCAGACGATTGCGCATCGAGATAGAACCTGGAACATACCTTATTGCCAGGGGCGGCATTCTCATCGGCAGGGTTCACCATTTCCGCCATAAGCATGATCCCGACAATGGGATTGACTACAATCATACAATCACTGATATAGGGATGACAGAAAATGCCCGAGTCTGCATGTATGGGGCACGGCATCATCTCACGCTTGTTCCCGAGGATGATGGGCGGGAGATGACCAGCACCTTTGTTGTTGGGCCGGCATGTGAGAGCGGAGATGCACTAACAGTGAGGAAAAATGATCCAAACCGGCTGAGAAGGGAAAGGATGAGGACACCTACACGTGGAGATCTCATAGTCCAGCATGATACAGGAGCATATTGCGATTCAATGGCACCACATGACTATAACTCCCATGGCGAAGCGCCAGCTGTCCTCCTGAAACCTGATGGGGAGTTAGTAGTCATCACATATCGAGGAACTAGAGAGCAGCTTGTCCAGCATGAAGTGAAATATTCACCCACCCCGTCTTTGGCTCTGTAGACAAGTCTCACTTCGTTCGACAGGTGCCAGCTCAACTCTCGACCATTTACGGAAAGGTGCTGCGTTCCCGGATGGAAGCTACCCCTCGCGACGCACTTGCTTCATTCTTGAGTGAGCTCGGCAGAAAGGCACTTATTTTCTACAGAGCCCCTGTCTTCATAACCTTTTTAAAGCATTTCTTATTATTTGAATGCAATGCGCCTGTAGCTCAGCTTGGATAGAGCGACTGCCTCCTATATGGTATGGTGAGAGCAGTAGGCCGAGGGTTCGAATCCCTTCAGGCGCGCTATGACCCTCGACCGACTGGTAAACCTTGAACAAGGCACTACCCGACTAGATATTCTTCTGCCCGCATTTGGAGATGTGACACTCCACTACACTTATCGGCATTGTTATCATACAATCGTCCTTGATACTGATGGAACAGGCATTGGGTACTTTCAGTTTTCTGGTATTGCTGTCATGAGGGTCACACCACTGCTCGAAGAACACGTGCCAATCTCCTATACAATGGTTCTCCAAGATGATTCAGCACCTGGCCTCGAGCTTTTACCCTCCGGGTGTCAATTACCCTTCAATATGGATGCTATTTGTATTGAACCTGCCATGAGAAACAAATGGCGTGGCTTTGGCTCCTACCTCCTCTGGCTAGCTGAAGTGCTCCTCGGACAAGAATATGCCCTTCGAGTGGAATCAGGAGAACTGTGTGATGATGCATGGATCATGATTGATGCAATCGGGGAAACATATGATCCTATTGCTCCTGTCCATTTTTATCGGAAAAATGGCTATACAATAAAATTCGATGCCGTTGAGCTTGAACCTGTTGCAATAAAAAGGATAGGTATCACCCGACATCAACCCACTGTGATATCTCGCCCTGATCATCCACCAAAACAATCATCTCTTCCTGCTAAACCAGGTGCAGCGTCTTTTTCTGACCTTTTCTAAGCTGCCAAATTACTCGTCAGAATAATCGCAACTTATTTATATCCTTCAACCAATGGGCAACCCAATGGATTATCTTGTGCACCTCTCTGAGGGAATTCGCATCTTCAGGCGCGTCCGGCGAGCAAAAAAGAAAGGCTTCAAACGCTACAAAGGAAATGCTGCACAGATATGCAGGCAGGTCATCGATGAGTGCTGGAATGAGCAATTCTTCCAAACATCCACGGGACATTTTTGCATGTTCTGGACAAGGGATTTTGGGTGGTGCACGGATTCCCTCCTCCAGCTCGGGTATGAAAAAGAAGTGATCAAGACACTAGACTATGCCCTTGCCATCTTCTCGAAGTATGACCGGGTCACTACAGCAATCACCCCGAGCCATAAGCCGTTTGACTTTCCAACGTATTCGCCTGACTCCTTAGCTTTCCTCCTCAGAAGCCTCAATCATGCGGATGCATCACACCTCACCGCAAAATACCGGGACTTTCTCAATGATGAGATCAAGCGGTTCGCATCTCTTGTCCTCAACAAAGAAACAGGACTTGTCAACCGCAAACAATTTGCTTCCATAAAAGATTACTCAAAGCGGCAAAGCTCCTGTTATAACAATGTCATGCTTGCAGTGCTCTCAGAAGAAATCGAGAAGACAAACCTCCTCAATCCTTTCCGGAAATATGATTATCCGGCGATGATCAAGGGAGCGTTCTGGAACGGAGAATTTTTTAGGGATGACCTTTCAGGAAAAAATTATGTCTCAGCAGATGCAAATATCATGCCGCTTTGGACTGGCACCATCACGGACAAGACCATCCGGAAAAAAGCACTTGTCCGGCTCCACAAGGAAGGGCTCGATGATCCCTTTCCAATAAAATATACAAAAGTTGGCAATGAAACCCGGATGCTTGCCATAGAGCGGCTTGTCGAAGGCTATGAACAAAACACCATCTGGATGCATATCGGCATGCTGTACATGGACATCCTCAAGGATACAGACAAGGAACTCTTCGCAGAGCACAAAAAGAGGATATCAGCACTTATCGAAAAACATGGGACATTCCTTGAGGTGTTTAGCCCGGATGGAAAGCCATTCAGGACCCCGCTCTACTTGTCTGATGAGGGGATGCTGTGGGCTTCACTGTTTCTTGCGATGAAAGAGCCTTAATAACCTCAAATGCTTCAACTACATCCTTATCCTCAAGGTATATCAAAAGTTCCGGGGTGGCGGTGAGCACCTCAATAATATTGATTTCATGCACAGCCAATTCTGTTGTAATTGTTGATACGATCCCCGCCTCCTGAATAGCTTCACCCGGAAAAAGAAGGCTCATCTCTGAAATCCCGGCGTATGTATGGGCAGAGAATTTCCTGATCAACGAAGAAAATGATTTCTTCTTTTGTTCATCAATGATCACTTTAAAAGAAAGTGTTCCCATAACAACCTTGAGGGTATCTCCTTTATCGAATGCTGTTGAAAGGATTAGGTCATGGAGCATGACGAGCAATTCCTTCTCCTTTGGAAAATCAAGAATGATAACCTTATCCTTGATTGTGACACGCATATCATCAAATAGTGATGGAGTGCTTTTTTTTGCTTTGCCAAAATCGAACCGGCGGAGCATAGCGACGACTGCTTCCATCTCACTGCCCTTTGCGATTCCCACCCTGATAAGATATCTGGCAAGAGACCTCCTGTTTATGAGCCCTTGGCTGCAACAACGCAAAATCTCCGGATGCCTGCTCATGTATTGACGAAAACCTTGTTCTAATTGTGACATAATAAACTAAAATATGCTAGAAATATATTAATTTATCTATTTATGACACAATATTTTTGTTCTCCTGCCTTCTTCCTTTTCTTGTGATTACTTATGGTAGAAAAATGTTACCACATCAAAGGCGATGGACTTTTCCATGACACCTATACCCTTGTTGGGGCCTATGAAGGAGTAAAGTTTGGTCTTGAGATGGAACTTTTTACTGTAGATAAAAGAACGCTTACTCCAGTCCATCTTCCATTGCCCGCATCTTCTCCCATCAAAGGAGAACTTGCCAGGGAGCAAATCGAAATTGCGACAAGCCCTCATAAATCACTTACCACCCTTCGGGATGAGCTCGTCGAACTTACAAGGCAAGCAATTGATCTTGCAGAGTCTCAGGGTGCATCGCTCTTACCAATACCCCTGTTAGATGCACAGTTTACCATAAGAGAAAATCCCCGTTACCAACTCCTTGAACGTGTTCTTGGTGCATCATTCTCATTTCATGCTCCAAGGGTAGCCTCAGACCAAATCAATATTGGGGCGGAGAATGAAGAGCAAGCTTTCTTCTTATATGAACAATTTCGGAATGTGCTGCCTTACCTTACGGGATTGTCTGCTGCATCCCCCTTTCGTGGTCAACAGGTTTATCGGTTCATGACCCGTCTTGACAGTTACGATATGGCCGTGAGCGAATTTCCTGGACTTACTGGGTATCCTAAAGCTCTTTCTTCTCTTGAAGAATATGCCAGGGAGATTGAATCACTTCCTGTATTTCAACACCCAAATAGTTATTATAAGTACATGAGACCAATGCCGCAGAGGGGTGTTGCAGCGGAGATTAGAAGTTTGGACAAACAACCAACACTCTCTCGCACTCTTGCTCTTGCTGCACTCACCAAAGGGCTCGTGATGGCTGCTTTGGATGGTGCACCCCTCCTCTCATCCTATCCTTTACTGCATGAAACGTTCTCCATCTGCCGAAGCGAAGGAGTATTTGATCAACAAGGAACAAGAAATCTTCTTTGCCTTGCCTATACTCACTTACCACCAGGGGAACAGGAATTTCTCGATCCATTGTTCGATGATCCACGACCACCAGCTACTGCCATGGTAGAACAATTCAAGCGAGGAACATCAATACCAGACATTTACCATTCAATCAGGGATGTATTCCATGCTGAGGTGAGGCGATATGTGCAGAATGATACTCCAGTTTTGCCACAATACTATGACTCTTGGTAAAGAGGACATACGAAAACAGGCAACTCACCTAAAAAACATGTCTCTTGGCAAGTATACACCTTATACTTATGGAGATTTTTCTGCCTCGAGCGAATACGACCAATCATCGCGGCTCATCCATAGCGATGGATTTGGAATATACGCAAGGAATAATGAGGGAGAGCGCAGGAAAAAGTTTACACGAGGGGTCTATAGCGTTGGTGATGGTGCAATAGAACAAGCAGCTGGCGGTGCATATGTTGTCATGATGCATGCAAGACTCTCAACGACAGGTGATAGCAATGAGGAGAATATCCAACCCATTGATCTTGACAATATTGTTGGGATGCATAATGGAACGGTCAAGGGACTCGAACAGAATGGAAAAAGTGATTCACACACTATCATGGCGTACTTTAATCGGGCGCTTAGCGCGGATGCCATTGATGCTCGCTCTCTTGAAAAAGTATGCTGCGAGATTGCAGGGCGAGCATCACATGTTTCCGGGATGAACCTTATCATCTATGCAAAAAGACAGGATAAGATCATTGTTGTCTCTTGTTATCATGCATCAGCTGCTCGCTCAAAAAAAATGAAGGATTATTACACCCTTCATCTGATGAAAGGGGAAACGACGAATATCACTTCAGAAGGTGAAGGAGAATCTCTCGATAATCATACTCTCTACATCATTGACCGAAAAAGCGGGAAGATCACCCAACAAAAGATGAAACAGCTTGAGGCACTCGTTGAACCGGAGGGCAGAAATCAGGACAAGGAGGAATCTGGAGAAGAAGATGCTGGGGGAGAAGAAGATGCTGGGGAAGAGTAGCCTGCAATCTGCTTTTGCTTAAAACAATACTCATAGAAATCGCACTGCCCGGTCTTCCATTTGCACAGCGGAGTGATATTCTGCGGGTAGTCTTTGATCTCTTTTGATTTTGTCGCATTATGGACCGCTTTTACCTCTTCTTTTGCATGGTCGACCAGGTTTTGATCCACATCCAGCAGGATCCTCCCATTCGTGAGGTAGTGGATGCCCACCTTATGCGCATTCTCCCCTGTTTTTTCCTTATAAAGAAGGGCATAGATACCAAGCTGCAGCCTGTACTCTTCTGTGATATACGATTTCTTTGATGTCTTGTAATCCATCAATGCAACCTTGCCATCAATATGCTCGATTGCGTCAATAAATCCCTGGACACCATGCTCCTCGCTGAGAAGATGCTGCTCTGTCTTTGGCTTTAAAAGGTCGAATGCGGCGTTATGGGAAATGCCCTTTTTTATCATCGCTTTTTGCAGACGCTGAATGAAATGCTCTATATACTGGCTGATCATCATTGAAGTCTCTTCGAAATAAAACTGGATCTGCTCCTCTGGCATCCCTAAGGATGATACGTCTTCTCTTCTGGCGTTCCATTCTTCAACAAATAATGCATTGATTCTCTTCCTGAGGCATTCGATTGTCACATCAAAGCTCTCCGCGAGATCCTCTCCTTGCATCTGAAAGAACAGCTCGAGGACCTTATGGACAATCCCCCCTCTCACCAGATGGATATTTTTGCCTGTTGGCATCTTCATGATATACTGGAAAAAATATTTTCTCGGACATTGCTTATATGTCAGGATGCTGCTTGGGCTTTGAATTCTTGCGTGAACCATCTTTTTTTCATTTTTGGAGAAGCAAGGGTCTTTTATAAGCGTTGTGTTGGAGTCACCCGTATACCTTGCCCTCTTAAAATTGAATATCCATACCACATCCGCCATATCCGAGAAATGATCCTGAATCCATCCTTCCTGCAAAAAAAGCTGAGAACATGACCTCCTCATCGAGCTTTATTCCCACATCACAACGAACTTCTGTCCCAATCCCTGTTTCATCCCCCTCAACTGAGCACCTGGGGAACAAAAACAATGATCCATACCTTTCTGTGGTGCCGATTGATATTCCGGTGAACCACCCATGTGAGGTGTCATAAGAGACTGTTATTTCCGGTATACCATCTGCTCCCTGCCGATATGCCGCAAAGAATTCCTGGCTATCCCGTTGATGGTTATTTGGAAAACTATCCCATAGATGCCCAAGAGTCCACCGGGAGGCTCCATCTGCTATCTGATACGTGCTGGACAACCGAAACTCATCGACACTTGCAGTGTCAAAACGCTGAAACCCTTCGATCTCCACCGAGGCATTTTCATACTCAATCCCCAATGAGAGATGATACATAGGAATATCCCACTGCCTTCTCCTACGATAGAGCTCTTTGCTCACTGCCCCCATCTCTGAATGGTAATGCACAGGCTCATCTGGGAATCCTGCCAGCTCATCTTCTGGGCCTGCAAAGCCAACTGCAGCGGAAAATAAGATACTCAGCAACGTCCTTTTCATGACCTACAAAAATGGGCTGATCTATAAAAAACATTCTCACATCCTAAACGATAAGATGAGCAAAAGGATGTTCACTATATATATTGCAGTGCATACAATACAGACATCCCTGAGCTTCACATAGAGCATATATGCAAGGCAGCAGGAGCCAAGAACTGCTAAAAATGCAAGCACCTGAATGATCCTGACCTGATTGAAGAAGCTGAGGATAATAATCAAAAGATAAAAAGCCATCCCATACACAGAATTTGGCAACCCGAAGGTCTTCCCGTACTTGCTGGTAAACGCTTTTGTGCAGGACATCTTATTATTGAAGTCACAGGCGGCCTTGTATCCTTTTTGTTTCTCTGCCCTCTTTTCGATGTAGAGAGCATACAGTGAGAGGAGAAGCCCAAGTATTCCTAAAATGAGGATCATTTCCATGCTCTGACGCGTTTTTTTGACTATAAATAAGTTTCTTTGAATTAAATTCATGCGAGCCGGATAAGAGATGCTTTTTTTCCACCAATTTTTTTAAACCAGCAAAAGACATAAATAGTAAGGCAGGTTATGTATCATCTAGGTGATACATATGGAGGTTATAGTGAAGAAATGGGGAAATTCACTTGCAGTATTGCTGCCAAGGGAATTTGTCAAGCAGCATAAGCTCAAGCCCAACCAGAAGGTTACTCTCTCTTTGGCTAAGAAAGAAGACCTCACATGGCTTTGGGGAATGGCTAAACTTGATAAAAGTTCGCAACAACTCAAGGATGAGTCACGAGAGGGATGGATGTGACAATATTCTTTTTTGACACCTATGCATTCTGTGAAATCATGGCGATGAATCCATCATACAGAGAGTACGCCAAGCACAAAAATAGTGCAACTTCCCTCATGAACATTTATGAATTCCATTATGCACTTCTTGAACAGGTGCCAAGGAACCTTGTAGACCGCGCCATTCAACACCTTCAGCATCTCTGTATCCCTATCACCCAACAGGATATTATCACTGCCAGTTCATTTCGGTTCATGAACAAAAAATCAAAATTCTCCTACATCGACTCTCTTGGCTATATCATGGCACAACGAAGAGGAATGCTTTTTCTTACAGGCGACAATGCGTTCCTTGGGATGAATGGGGTAGAATTTATCAGATAGCTCAGATGAGCTTGTTCAAGAACTCATTTACTTTTTTCCCGTCAACTTTTCCCCTCAGCTCCTTCATGGCGATGCCCATCAGCGCGCCTATGGGCTTACCAGGGTTTTTCTGGACGATCTTTTTTATCTCTTCCAAAAGGATCTTGTCATTGATGGGGGCGTACTTTTTTGCTTCTTCGCTGATGGATTTTCCCTGGAGGAAGGAGGCGAGAAGCTCAATTGCTGCTTCCCTGACAACTTCTTCTTTGTTGATCAGCAAGAGAACCTCAGAAAATTCTTTTTCTGTGAGCTTTTCTGCGTCCAGCTTATAGCGCTTCTTTATCTCTTTTGGGAGGGCGAGCATGACTTCCACAATATATTTTGGCTCCAAATTCTTGTTTTTTGCTATGAAAGACTCTGCCTGATCGACCAGGTCAAGGTCTAAAAGCTCTTTTGCGGCATCATCATTAATTTTCCATTTCTTTTCCAGCTCCTTTACTTGCTCTGTCAAGAGCTTTGGAACAGTGATCTTCTCAAGGTTTACCTTAAAAGGAAGGACATCCGTCTCTGGATACATCCGTGCAGCGCCGGGCATCGGCCTCAAGAATGAAGTGGTGTTATCAGGGTTTACTTTCCTTACTTCGGGCTCATGCTTTTCCAGCTTTTGCAGCCTCCTGATCTCCGTGTCGATCACGAGAGGCATGTTTCTCAAATCCTGGAATCCCTTGATCTCGACTCTTGCACTCCCCTTGATTGAGACGTTGACATCCTGGCGAATAGTGCCAATGCCTCTCTTGACCCTTTTTGTTGACCTGAGGATCATCCCGATCAATGATGCTGTTTCCTTTGCGTGCTCCGGGTCATTCATTGACGCGTCAGTGGCGATTTCCACCAATGGGACTCCCAAGCGGTCAAGGCGGTAGGTGATTGCTTTCTCGTCTTCTTTTATCTTCTTTGCCGCTTCCTCTTCAAGGCAAAGCGTTGGCACGGCAACCTTTCCTTTTGATGTCTCTAAGAAGCCGTCCATCGCGATCAGGGCTGTTCTTTGGAAACCGCCGACGTTTGACCCGTCAATAACTGTTTTTCTCATCACCTGGATCTCATCGACGATCCTCATATGGAGCATCTTTGCGATTTGGAGGGAGATCTCAACTGCCTCCTCATTTATCTGTCCAGGAGGCTCCTCGTCCATTTCAACGAGGCATGAAGATGTGGAGCATGCCTCATACTTCATGATTTTTCCCTTTTCCATCTCATGCGCTGCTGCCTGGTCAATCTCTCCTGTTTCTCCGGCCACTGGCCGTAACTTTCTTGTGAAGAAAATATCAGGATTCTCATCATGAACAATGCTTTTGCATTTGCAAAAGAGTTTTCTTGTGTCTAATTGCTGATGAATTTCAAGTCCGCACTTCAAGCCAAGCTCTTCGTAGTTCATTGTATTCTTCCTGCTTTATCTTGTCCTTCCTTATTTCTTATCCTTCCGTATTGATCATCATATCTTCTGATGTCGTTTTCGTCGAAGTGGCCAAAAGACACTTCAAGAACCTTTGTTGTGCTGTCTTTTGCTATCAATCGATGCTTTGTTCGCTTCGGGATGAACAATTCGCTGCCGGCTCTTGGCTCGATGGTCTTGTCTCCCAGGATAACTTTTGCGTTATCATCAAGGAAATGCCAGAGCTCATCTCGCTTTTCATGATCTTGGAGGCTGAGGACCCCCTGCGGGTTGACGGTGAGAATCTTTACTGTTGCCTGCTGGTTGAGACAAAATTGCCTGAAATTTCCCCACGGCTTTTCCACCTGGAATACATTTTCCTCAATGTTTTTTGGCAATTCCATGGTCAAACGGGTATGCTCTTGGGTCAGAGCGCTCAGTTATTTCTCCAATATAATTGGTGAGCATTAGTTCTTTTACTTTCTTTGTGTCTTGTGTCTTTGCAAGCACCCATCCTAGTTTTACATATGCCACTTCCGGGAGCATATCCTCGACAAAGATGCAGTCACGTTCGATGGAGAGTTTTCTTAGATTTGTATAAACGAAAGGGTGCACCCTGCCATTAATTGTCTGGGAGGAAACAATTACCGGGACTTTTTTCTCTCTTGCATACTGGAGCGCGTCCATTAAGGAATATTCGGGAAAAACAGTTGGGACGTGGCCTAGAGCAGTTGCATTAAGAATGATGCCCTTGAACCCTTTGTCAAGATAAAAGTTGATGACTCCTGGATCCATTCCTGGAAATACTTCAATGATAGCAATCTTTTTTTCGAATGCCCCCTCAACCTCTACCTTTACATCAGCTCTTTTTTTGTATGCAGTGTTAATTACTTCAATGCTGCCACCAGGAAACACTTTTGCTAGAGGAAGCTCATCGATACTCTGGAATGCATCCCTCCTTGCGGTGTGCATTTTTCTGACCCGCCCACCCCTGTTAAGGATGCAATAATCATCATTTGTTGATCCATGCAGGCAGGTGGCGACGACTGCACCGTCAAACCGGGCAGCTGCGGTCACGCTGCAAATCAGGTTCATGAATGCATCGGTGCTTCCCCTGTCGATGCTTCTTTGGGAGCCGGTGATGATGACAGGCTTGTTGATGTTTTTCAGGAAGAAATGAAGAGCTGCTGCGGTATAATGCATGGTGTCTGTTCCATGGGTTACTACAACACCTGCAATGTCTTTATTATTCAGTTCTTCTGCAATGAATTCCGCCATTTTTTTCCAGTCTTCTGGCAGTAAATCTTCGGACATAATGCCCATCACTTTTTTTGCCTTCATATTCGCAACCTCTGCGAGCTCTGGACACATCTGGATGAAGTCATCAGCGGTGTAATCGGCAATCACACCACCTGTCTTGTAATCAATACGGGAAGAAATAGTGCCGCCGGTAGAAAGGATAGCAACAGTTGGCAGCTTTGGATTGTGCTTGAACTCTTTCCTTTTAATGATGGGCATTTCATATTGTTTGATGGTTTCGATCTTCTTGATCTTCTTTTCTTCAATGCCAATATTGTACCCGTTATCCAGTTTGAGAACAATGAACCCTGGCTCGAATAATGCGGGACGCTGGAGAAGGATACCCTCGAACGTTGCCTCTGTTGTTGCAATTTTTATGGTATCTCCAGGAGATGGTTTCATACGACGGGAAATCAAATCGGCTTAATAAATGTTGCTACTTCCTCGATTTTCGTTTTCCTGCCTTTTTCTTCGTCACTCTCTTTGCCTTAACAGAAGTTTTCTTGCCCGCTCTCTTTTTTGCTTTTGCAACCAAAGATTTCTCTGCTTTTATGACTTTTGCAGCGACTCTCTTTGCTGCGGACTTCACTTTTCCCTTCACCACTTTCACTTCAGCCTTTGCTGCCGCCTTCAAAGATTTTCCCGGATATTTTGATTTTAATCTCTTTATTCCTTTTGCTGCGCCATACGCCAATGCGCCAATCACTGCTGCGCCAATAACAACTTTACCAATTTTTTTTGCCCTTGATGTTTTCTTTACTGCCATAGAAGTATCACCTCATGCTTGATAATAGAAAAATGGGAAAATGGATATAAAAAGGTTTGCTTATTTCATCGTTTTACTATAATGCGTTTTGCAACAAATGGTAATGGTCTTTTCTCTCATCCTGGCAACACTACCATGGCAGGCAGACCGGTTTCGTGCCGAAGCCTTCGCGTGGAGGCCACGCGATCTGCGCCAAAATAGTGTTGCCTTTTTTCAGACTCTTCCAGAAAAAAGAAAAAATCATCCAAGATAGCTTGGCTTCTCGTCCTTCATTTCCTTTCCTTTTGCGGAGCGGAAATAATCCTGCAATGAAGCGTATGCTTTCTCGATCTCTTTTGTGACCGATGGTTTTACTTTCTTGAGTGATTCCTCAAAATGCTCATTTGCCACTTCACGGGCTTTGATGTCTTTTCGAAGAGCAATCATTGCCGCTTCCCTGCACACCGCCTCGATATCAGCGCCGACATATCCTTGCGTTTGCTTTGCAATTTCAGTTAAGTCGACATCTTTTGCGAGGGGCATGGACTTTGTGTGGACCTTGAATGTCTCTAGCCTGCCCGCTTCATCAGATGCAGGGGTTAAGATGATGCGATCAAACCTTCCCGGTCTCAAAAGAGCAGTATCCAGCATATCCGGCCTATTCGTCGCGCCAATGATCACAATATCATTGAGGTCGACGAGGCCATCAATCTCTGTCAAGAGCTGGTTGACCACCCTTTCGGTGACGTGGGAATCAGAGCTGGCCGCCCTTCTTGGGGCAAGTGAATCGATCTCATCAAAGAAGATAATTGTCGGCGCAGTCTGCCTTGCTTTCTTGAACACTTCACGGACTGCCTTCTCACTCTCCCCGACCCATTTGCTGAGAAGCTCTGGGCCTTTGACAGAAATAAAGTTAGCTTCACTTTCTGTTGCGACAGCCTTTGCCAGCAGGGTCTTGCCCGTGCCTGGCGGGCCATAGAGAAGAATTCCCCTTGGCGGGCGAACCCCCAGGCGCTTGAATGCCTCTGGGCGCTTGAGGGGCCACTCAACTGCTTCGATGAGCTCCATCTTTGCAGTATCCAAGCCTCCCACCTGGTTCCATTTGATGTTTGGCACCTCAACGTACACTTCCCTCATGGCGCTTGGCCTGACAACTTTCAAAGCGTCCTTGAAGTCTTTCAATGTTATGAACATGCGATCGAGCATCTCTTTTGGGATTGGTTCTTCTTCTTCCAAATTGAGGTCTGGCATCAACCGTCGAAGAACAATCATTGCGCCTTCTTTTGCGAGGGATGATAAGTCTGCGCCGACAAATCCATGCGTGATACTGCTGATCTCAACTAAAATGTAGTCCCTCACAACGGTGCCGATGAGCTCATCAATATTTCCTTCAGTGCGAAGGTCGCTGAGCGCTGTTGCGAGCGTCTCGTTGATGCTCTCTCCGAGCACAACTTTTTGGTCGCTCACTTCAATCTTATCTCGAACCCTCTCAATGATTCTCTCTGTGATCTTATTCACGCACAACCGGACAAATTCCCTTGTGCTTGGCGATAACTCTTTTGGAAAACTTTTCTTGATGTGTTCGCTTAGGCTTTCAGAGAACACTGCCAAGAGCTCGTTTTTGTCCTTCTCTTTCTTTCCAATTAAACTGACAATATCTTTTGGCTTTAATTGAGTGAATAACTCAGAGAGGCCAGCTTGGATCTTTTCCTTGCTAAAGGAAGCATTGATAGAAATAGGGTCTACGAGCAGGGGCATATTCCTTGTGTGAATCTTCAGAATGTTGAGCCTGCCCTCTTTTGAGGGCACGCCAATCTCAATCTCCCGGTCAAACCTTCCCGGCCTCCTTAATGCCGGATCGAGCTGGTTTGGGATATTCGTTGCCGCAATCACTACAACTTTTCCCCGGGACTTTAGGCCGTCCATCAATGCAAGAAGCTGGGCTACAACCCTCTTTTCCACTTCACCATGGAGCTCTTCTCGCTTTGATGCGATCGCATCGATCTCATCAATGAATATGATTGAAGGAGCATTCTTCTCTGCTTCCTCAAACTTTTTCCTGACATTTGCTTCTGACTGCCCATAATACTTGCTCATGAGTTCTGGGCCATTGATAAGGATGAAGTTTGATTGTGTCTCGTTTGCAACCGCTTTGGCGAGCAATGTTTTGCCTGTTCCTGGCGGGCCATGCAAGAGAACCCCTTTTGGCGCTTCAACACCGAGGCGCTCAAAGATCTCCGGATGCTTCAATGGGAGCTCGACCATCTCCCGGACTTTCTTTATCTCCTCCTCCAGGCCGCCAATATCCTCGTAGGTGACCTCTGGGACAGCCTCTTCTACTACCTCTACTGCCTCTGGATTATAAGAAACATCAGTGCCGTCAGTCACCACGGTTGATCCTTTGGGATTGCATTCAACAACGATGAACTTGATATCAGCCAGACCCATTGGCATGACTGGCTGCTCATTGAGCATGGAGAATATCTCTTCGAAGAACGGCGATGATGACATGGTGGATCTTCTTCTTGATGTCCCGCCAAGAGAGAGGATGTCTCCTTTGACGAGAGCTCTTCCAAGGAGGCCCTGCTTGAACCATTCCAATGGGGCATTGATGCGAAAGCCTTTCCTTGCAGGGGCGATAGTGACGCGCTTTGCTTCCTTGACGTCTGCCTTGATGACTTCTACAAGATCGCCAATGCCTGTTTTTGCATTCCTTCTGATGATACCGTCCATCCGGATGATGTTGAGGCCAATATCCCCGGGATATGCACGGTCAACTATGCCGACGGTCTTCCTTGCCCCTTCTATTTCAACAATGTCTCCTGGCTTCACACCAATCCTTGACATTAAGGTGCTGTCTATCCTGACAATGCCCTTATTGACATCGTCCTGGATCGCTTCACTGACCTTGAGTTTTATTCCTTCCGCCATACATACCTCTACACGCCTCTAGAAACCGGATAAAAAAAAGAATGAAAGGGGGTTTAAAAACATTGCGGTTCACTTCTTTTTCACTGCCGGCTCTACCTTATGCGCCACCTTTGGCAGCGGGATTGGGGGTGGGAGGTTGATTTGCTGAGAGAGAATCAACGCTTCAATATTGCACTTTGTGAGGACCGTATTGAGCACATTCTCAGTGATCTCTGGAGAGATCTTCTTGTCCTTTGCCCACTCATCAATAACCTTCTTTGCCTTTGCCTTGTCGATCAGATAGAGCACTTCACCTTCCAGCTTGATGATGCCCATGTTTGGCTCATAACCGGAAATGAACTCGAATGCAAACACGAGGCCTTCTTGGTCATCACGAGACCAGGACATGTCTTTTTTCTGGATGCTCAGAATCCTCACATTGTTTGATATGTCAACCTTCCCTTTGGGGTTGCCTTTCTTTTCCACGTGAATAGTGGTAAATCCAAATCCAACGATAGTCATAGTATCACCAGCCTTTGGGGTGGGGGAGCCGTATAAAAAGATTGTGGAAGTAAAGATGGGGTGTTTGAAGCGTCCTGTTTGCCTGGGCAAGGGCTCAATATTCCCCTTATTCAACGAAAAGTTTATAAAATATTAATCACTCTAGAATGATAACATATTGGTTAACACATTTATTTTAGAAAAGGGTGCAATGCTAAACACAGAAAAATGCAAAAAAGAGCAAGAAGAGCTCGCAACGCTCATCGATCTTAGCATACCTCTCCATGAGATCTCACTCATTGGCGCCGTCGATTATGCAGCATCAGAAAACACTGTCTTTGCCGTGATTGGCATCTTTGATGCTGAGACGATGAAAACAAAGGAAGTAAAGCATGCGATGATGGACACTCCCATTCCTTACCTTCGGGACTATTCTTCCTACCGTTTTTTACCCTGCGTTGCCGAAGCATTCCACCAGCTTGAATCGAGGCCTGATATCTTTTTTGTCAGGGGCGAGGGGATCCTTCATCCACGGCGCTTCGGGATTGCGTCCCATTTCGGGCTGATGGCCGATATTGCCACCATCGGCGTCTCAAAAGAGCTGCTCTGCGGTATCATCCATGAAGACAGAATCCTTCTTGGCGGGAATCTTCTCGGACACAAAATAACAACAAAAGAACACGCAAATCCGCTGTATGTCAGCCCTGGCCATAAAATATCCCCTCTTGATGCAAAAATGCTGTTTGATCGGTATCTAACGGTGCATAAACTCCCAGAACCGCTGCATATCGTGCATAAGCTTTTGGCGAAAACGAAGAGGGAGATTAAAGTTACTGCGCTGTGATCTTCTTTATGAGACTCTTGCACCGCAATAAATACTCTGCATGATATCCTCTTCTGTTCTTTTTAATGCATCGACAAGATCAATGGCGTGAGAAACACCATAACCTGCAAGGATCACTCCAGCTGCTTTTGCTGTCACATAATCCTGGTAGACAAGCCCTCTCAGGTAGCGATTTGCCTCTTCTCCATGCCCATTCTGCAAGCATGAAAGCTCACCTTTTACCGGCCCAAGAATCCTGTCAAGGTTTGCCCGGGTGACCCTGCTTCCCATAAATCTTGCCACTGCTGCGTCCCACTCTTGTCCACTGAAAGGACTTGCTGCTATTTCTTCGGTCATCATACAATACAGAAATGAATATTTGTTAATATAATAAATAGGAAAAAAATTGGCTATTTGATCAATTTTAGATAGATTAATATACAAATAGATAATCCTGCATCGCTCATGGGGCAAAAAGTTATCAATCATTCACGTGGGACTATTACGGATCTCAACGTAAATATTCTGAACCAGCTCATCAATGACTCTCGACAGAGCGCACGGGTCATTGCCAAGACATTAAAGATTTCGACCGCTACTGTTGTTGCTCATATGAAGCAGATGGAAAACGCAGGCATTATCCAAAAATATACTACCAGGGTCAATTTTGAAAAAATGGGATATGAATTTGAGATCATGATTGACATTCAGGTTGAAAAGGGAAAACTTCTAGAAGTAGAGAAGAAGATTGCAAAACACCCCAATGTTCTTGCGGTGTACGATGTTACAGGCAATTTTGATGCTGTAGTCCTTGCACGTTTCAAGACAAGAAGAAAGATGGATGACTTCCTCAAGATAGTGCAAACGTATGATTTTATCCACCGGACTAACACAAAAATTATCCTTAACACCATAAAAAACGACACGATCAGGGTTTCTTGATCTTGCGCTGCTGGAAAAACTGCTTTTCTGTTTCAAAAAGGTCTCCTTCATCTGTTTCAGAAAGATATTCCTTTATTTTCCTTTCTAACTTAACATCTCCTCAATTTTGGTTATGAACTCATCAGCATCATCTAATGAAGATTTAGCCATTTCTCTTGTGATTGAGGAAGTGGCATCATATTGAGCAGTTTCTCTCTTTGTTTTTGTCTGGATAAGTTTTGTTATCAACTGTTCACTTAAGGCACATGCTTTTACAAGCTTATGAATATCCTTTGTTTCGAGCTTTTTGTCTTTGGCAAAGTTATACTCTAAAACTGCAATTGTTGCCGCATGGCTTTTTGACTTAAAGCCAAGATTTGCTAATGCAGATAAGCTGGAAGTGTACATTGAATAATATGAAACTATAATCGCCCAATCATCCATTTCGAAACCAGAAGCGAGGTTAAGAATTCGTCTCATGTCTTCTTCTTCTGAAATCTTAAAGAGGAGTTTAGCAACAGTAAAATTCTTTCTAGATTTCGCTATAAATGGCTTTTCTTGCTTTTTATGCTCATCATTTTTGAAAAACTGCTCTTTCTTCAGATATCCATTTATCTTTCTTTTTAGGAGTTCATTTCTATCTTTCATGTGATAATCCTCCAAAACATCTCATGACCATATAGGGAAATGCCATATTCCTTAGCTTCTTTTCCCACATTTAATTCTTTTGCCTTTAACATGTTCTTCAATTCTCCAATATCTGAGATTAATGGGCTTACTCTGATGTTGTATGAGTATTCATAACTTGCACATTCTCGCTCTATAGATCCTCTTATGTTCTTATTCTTTAAATCACATACTATAAACATTAAATCAATATCAGATTGTTTTGTTGCTGTGCCTTTTGCATAGCTTCCAAATAAGACTATGGAGTGTACCTCTGAGATAAATTTTTCTGTAAGCTTAGAGATTAAACTTTCAATAACTGTTTTTAATTTTGGATTCTGCTGATATATTTCTTTTTTTCTTGTAAGATCTAAAGATTCGAGTAAATGTCTAGTTTGAGGACTAGCAAGATTGAGTTTACATTGTTTAGAACTGCCTATTTTTTCTATTTCAATAATTCCCTCTTTTTCCATTTCAGTTATATGGTTATATGCCGGTCTATACCCAATTTTTAGCTGTTTTGATATTTCTAATATTGTCAGTCCTTTGCCCAATCCTTTCCTCATTAACCCAATAATCTTTAGTAGTGTTTTTTGTCTCATTTTATTTGTTCACTTACTATTTTCTTTATTCACTTAATGAATAATGTTATTCACTTTAATATTTAAATGTTTTGTTTTCGTCGCTCCCTCTCCTCATCGTTTTCGTTTAATTTCGTTTAGTTAAAATTGCCCCCCTCGTTAGCCTCTGAAATTATTGAATAGAACACGTCTTTATCTTCACCGCGAGTGCCATCTTTTTGTTTAGTTAAAAGGGGTTTTTTTTAATTCATAAACACATTTTATCTAAAAATATTACGAAAATTGAACGTTTGTTCATTATTTCTTGATAAAGTTTTATAATTGTCTTCTTCTCTCCCTCCCCTATGAGTGAAACTGGACCAGTTGAGGGGAACAGAAGGAAGACCTGGCAAGAGATGCTTGGCGTCGATGACTTTGCCGCGGGTTTTGCACAGTCGCTCTGGGAAAAGGGTCAAGAACGTTTTTCCCATCTGAGCCAGCAATACACCAACGCACGCTCGAATAATCCATTTTCTCCCGAACCGCTCATCACGCTCTCTGCTGGCATGTATAGCATGACCCGGGACATCCTTGGATCAATCATGGAATTCCTGCTTGCAGGCAGGGCATCACCTGATGAGTTCAATGGGATGTATATGGGCATTGGAGGGAGCTTGTCTAGAAACATTGGAACACTTGTCTCTGATGCAGATATAGTCGTTGTGATGCCCGGGCCAATCTTTGAGTGCCTGGAGACAGCATCACCCTACAAAGACTTTCGATACTTTCTAGATTTCTTCAAGGAGGGCGGCGAGCGTGTGCGAAGGGTTGTCCAGCACAGTGATGTCAACCACCACCCATTCTCTTTTATTTCTCCATCTGATGTGACCACCTATCATGGATGGACTCCTAGTTATCATGCAATCTCAGCACTCCATGATGATGGGTCCCAGCATCAGAGAAGAGGCGGGATGGCGGGCAATGAAAGCATGGCAGGTCTTGCCAGAGGATATGCAGCACTCGAACAGAGCAAATTTGAGATGCTCTGCGAGCTTGCAACATCGCATGGTGTTCCCCTTGCCTCACCTGAAGAGTCGTCACGAAACCGCTTTGAGCTCATGAAACTTATCGCACACCATTTCCAACTTGTCAATCTTCTCAGAAACATTTCAGGCAATTCCTCAGAAGCACCCCAGGATCTGCTTTACGACCCGCTTTGCGGTGAATATAAAAAAAGCAGGTGGGGATCAAAAGCATACACTCTTGTTTCTGACCTGGAAATCATTGATCACCTGATTGGAAATCCTCCCCTTCTCCCTTCTCCCCTCAAAGAGAGAGCTTATCATGCAGCCGTACTGCTCAGGAGCCTGGACACTGACCTTGCACTGCTTGGGAATGAAGGGCCTATCGGATCTCAGAGAGCACGGGAACTTGGATTTCCTTCGCATCGGTCCCTTGCTGATCATGTGATCGAACTTGCGCGGACCATCCAAGCATATACTACATCGACTATTGATGGCATAACCTCGCGAGGGACATTTCTCCCTGACAGCAAAGGCGGCTCTTTTATCTGTCCGATCCCTCCAGATGGGGGGATGACACTCAGAACACGAAGCTTTCTTTATCCCCTAAGAGAATCAGCACAGCTTGGAGATACAGTTTTGGTCATCGATTCCCTGCATGTTCCAGGAAAAGTCCGCCTGAATCACCTGCTTGAAGCAGCTCAGGATCCAGCACAATTTGTTCGAATGGTCCGGACATTGCATTCCAGCAGATCAGATAATGGAACACCGATGCTTGCATATCTTTTCCCTGGCGTTGAGGCATCCTTTGATTCACCCTACCTTGGCGATGGAGGAAGAACGATTGGAGAGTTTGCCCTTGATTCCTTGGAATATCTTGACACTGCAGCTCAAAAAGTGCTTGGCGCGGAATCATTCATCCCCCCAGAGACGATGCTTGTTGGAGCGTTATCGACCATCTACCGGAATGCATCGCTCCATCTTGGCCTTGCAGGGCATGAAGAGAGAGGAGCAGCGCTTGCAAGACAGGACCTTGGTGCACTAGGACTTCCTGATGATATCATTGCCCGTGTTGAACAGACTGATGCAGACCACAACATCATCAAACGATATCTCACAGAATTCCCAGATCCTACCTGGGACATTGCAAGACGCCTCATGGCAGAGTTTGGGAATGATGAGATAAGGATCACTGATGGGCTCATCATGCACTTTTGCTGGGAGAATGCTCATGGGATAGAAGGGCTCAATGTCGAGATGCAACGAAAATTTTCGCGGCATTATAATTTTATCCAGGAAGCCTTTGGCGCCGGCGTGCCTGCACCTGACATTACACGACGGCACACAACTATCGGAAGGATGGCTGGGGTTGATGAGGCAGCCGCGCAATCCTTCTGTGAACAGATGGGAGATGAATACATCCTTTCTTTATCCAACACCACTATCGCTGCACACCTCAAACACGCCCAAGCGTACACCTCTCCTATCATCTTCAAGTCAACATCAACGTCAGACCGTCAATTTATGACACTCATTGAGGAAGGAGACCGCCATGGCCTCCTCGAACAACTGCTCGCTTCCCTCTACCTTGAAGGCTTTGACGTCGACAATGCGAATGCATTCACCGGAAAATTCGATGGAAAAACTCTTGTGATCGACCAGTTTTTGGTGTCCCATCCTGACGGGGTGATTTCGGATGATCTGGTTGCCCGAACGAATCAACGCTATCATGCGATCTCTGGAGCATCATCAGTCGATGCATATTTCAGAGAAAATGATGAGGAAATGCCGCGCTTTCCCATCACCAACTATTCAGTCAAGAATTACGATGAGCTGCCCTACACTGTCGTTGTCGTCAAAGGAAAAGACCAACGCGGGCTTGCTTTGTCGCTTGTGCACCTGCTCTCACAACGGGGAAAAAACCATTCAATCGAAGAGGCAAGCTTTACAACATATCATGGCAATAGCGTCTCTGATACGTTCCTCATCAGCTATAAGGGCGAGAAGCTTTCTTCTGCGCAGATTCATGGATTAGAACGAATACTTGAAGGGAAGCGGGAGCGCTAAACTACCCTTTTGTCATGTCAGAAAACTCTTTATCAACCGTTGAGAGATACTCTTTTACCCTTGCAAGAATAGAAGGGAGGAGGAATTTCTCGATCTTCTCATTGAATATCTCTCCTAGCGTTGCATGCTCGTTGATCCTGTAATTATTCTTTACTTTCTCCACAAGGAAGATATTCCTGAGGCGCAAAAGCTGTCTTCTGATGTTTGACGATGCAATCCCTACCATAGGAAGATTGCTTTGTTCCCGAAGCTTGATCACCCTATCTTTTATCTCTTCTGATGACAATAAGAGGTGCTGGCGCCTTGCAATGAGAAGAGAATGGAGCACATCAACGACAACATCTCTGGAATCGCCTGGCTGGAGCAGACCAACAGAGAGACATAGTTTTTTTACTAACTCCCTTCCTTCCAGCCCTTCAGGCCGCTCATACTTGCGAAGTGATATCTCAACTAAGGGAGTATCCTTAAAGGCTTTTTGCATTGGCAGAAACTTTTAGGTATTTCTAGTATATATAGGTTGTGGTAGCTGTTGTTTTGAGTGCTTTGTTTCTCATTCTCTTGTTTTGATTGGTTTTGGAAAGCATGATAAGCTGTCTTTGACAACAAGTATTGTTACCATCATTCCGGATAAAGATATATCCCTCGTGTTGCTGGCATGAGGTCAATTTTAACTCCTTATAGATAGTAAATTAAGAAAAATTCTTATACTCCGCCTGATACCCTTTCCAGATGATTGATATAGATCCAACTAAAGGCCCGGTTTATTCAGGAGCCGGCCAGCGCAAAGATGCTAACCCTATCAGGAATGATTCGAACGATTCAACAGGTGCATATCAAACAAACCTGACAGTTCGGTGTGACCAACTATTTGAGAGGATGGGACTTTCAGGACATATCATCCCTGAAGGTGTGCTTGATGATCTGCATTGGTATGTTGCCCGGACTGGCCATTGTGAAACAGAACAGATTGCCGGAACACTCATTAAAGCGCATGATGCTCATGGATGCTTTGTTGGACTCACTCTGGAGCAGTTTGTCCGGGACCATTACATCTCACCGCCTGGACCTGGTGTTTATCAAGAAGTCATGGATTGGGTTGGCAGGTCCCGGAAGTATTCGTTGTGAGCAGGGTTGGGGCTGATAAGGAAACGACAGATCATTATCAACAAATAGCAAGGCAGGAAACATATTCTCTCGGGTTTTTCCTGCGCCACCTTTTCATGTCCCAAGCATCCAGAGAAGGCTTTGCAACAAATGCTGTGTGGCAGGCTGTTTCTTTCGATAGTATCATTGAGCTCACGCCAGAATATGTCCACTCGATGGGTGAAACATTTATGAGCAACAGAGAGAGAGCCCGGGCGAATGAAGGTGCATGGATGGAAACTGTTATCAATCCTCTTTTGTCCATGGATACACTAACATCTCAATAACCCTTTGTTGTCTTCTCTTATTCTCTCATCTTTATATTTTCGATCGATACTTATTTATTCTACCCCGCTTCAATCCTTCTCATGAACAAGGAAGAAGAGCAGCGGGAAGAGGAACAGTGGGAAGAAGTCTTTGAACTCGATGAATCCGACATCCCTGTGCACGAAAAATTTGCAAAAGAAAAAAAAGTGAAAAAGTAATGGAGACATCAGCTGGCGCAGTGATCTATCGGGTGGAACAGGGAAAACGGTATTATCTATTGTTGCATTATGAAGAAGGGCATTGGGACTTACCCAAAGGCCATGTGGAGGAAGGAGAGAGCCTTGAAGAGGCGATGAAACGGGAAGTGCGAGAGGAAACAGGCATCACCCAGCTTACCCTAAAACCATTCAAGGAACGAATAGAATACGTTTTTGAGAGTTCTGGGAAACACCATCACAAACAGGTATTCTTCTTTGCTGGAGAGACCACAGAAAAAAAAGTGACCTTATCGGATGAGCATACAGGCGCAGTATGGATGCTGTTTGAGGAAGCGCTAGCGCAGCTGACGTTTGATACTGTGAAAAACATCCTGAAAGATGCACATGCGCTACCATGAAGATTGGCACTATCCCTCTCAAGAACCCATTGATTCTCGCACCAATGTGCGATGTGACAAACCTTCCTTTCCGGCTTCTCTGCAGGGAATATGGAGCTGCGATGACATTTTCCCAGATGGTATCGGCCGAAGCTCTCATCCGGGAAAATGAGGCAAGCCTTCGGCTGGCGCACTCAATTCCTTCAGAACATCCTTATGGCATCCAGCTTGAAGGAAACTGCCCTGCATCGCTCAGGAAGGCAGTATTCATGCTTGAGGCAAAAGCAGACCTCTTTGACCTGAATGCGGGATGTCCTGCTGATCATGTAAACAAGCAGGGGTGCGGTGCGGAGTTGCTAAAGGATCCTGATTTGCTCTTGAAATGCGTTCGAGCGATGGTAAGCGCAACAAGGAAACCGGTGACGGTGAAGATGAGGAGGGTTGCTGCACGGGAAAAAAAATCGACCATTGACCTTGCAAAAAAACTGGAAAAAACAGGCATTGCAGCATTAGCCATTCATCCCCGCACCCAACGGCAAACATATGATGTCCCTGCAGATCTGAGCCTGATTACGGACATCAAACAATCACTTCATATCCCCGTCATCGGGAATGGAGACCTTCTCACCCCAGAATCTGTCAAGATTATGCTCAAGCAAACATCCTGTGACTGCGTGATGATTGCGCGGGGAGCGATTGGAAATCCCTTCTTCTTCCAACAGGTAAGCACTTACCTTTCGAGCGGGAAATTGCTTCCCTCTCAAACGATCAAAGAACGGCTCATAGATTACATGAGATATACTGACCTTGCAAAAAAACACCTTTTGCAAAAAGATAGATCATTAAAAGAATATCTCATACAATTCACGAAACGAGTTGATGGAGGAAAACGAGTACGAATAGCGCTTGGAAAGATCAATGATGAGCAACGGCTCCTTGACGGCGTGAATGATTTCCTTCGACATGATGGACAAGACGGGAAAGATACTTTTGCACAAGGCCCTGCGAGACAGCCTCAACCACAAGCCTGAGCATGGGCTCGGTATTTGATTTTCTTATACCAAACCGTATATCCTCCTCAGGGACTATTGCCCAGACGCCATCTGTATAGTCTTCAATGACTGCCTCTGGAAATGATCTGCTGACCATATCTCTTACTGCATCATACGAAACTGGCGCTGTCACTCTTATTTGTCTTTTTCCGAATATCATTGGGCTTGGGATATACCTATCGATCAATTGAGGGATGTCCTCTTCTGGATGCTGCCAGAGAAGCCTGATCATCAATGCCATCGCAGCAAAACTATCCCTGCCAGAACCCAGGCCGGGGAGGATGATGCCCCCAGAGCCTTCTCCTCCAATAATGGTCTGCTCATCCATACCTCCAATGATATTCTTCTCTCCAACAGGAGTCCTCCTCACACACAGCTCATCTGAATATCCATAGAGATCAGCAAAAGATGACACCACACTCTCTACCATCCTGCTCGTCGCAATGTTTGTCACAATATTCCCATCAATCCTTCCCTCATCAAGAATGGATGCCATAAGCAAAGGCAAAAGGTATTCCTCAGATATGGGGCCATCCCTTGTCACAAAACCCAACCTGTCAGCATCTGGATCCTGGGAAAAACCGATATCCGCACCAACCTCCCTGACTTTCCAGGCGAGATCTTCCAGGTTCTCTGGAGATGGAACCAATGATGAGCTAGAAGGCCCATGCGTGAGCCCTTCGTTGTAATCATTATTGATCATCCAAAGATTTTCCCCGAATCCGAGCGATTCAAGGAACCGCGCATCCATCACACACCCAGCGCCGTTGCAAGCATCCACTACCACCCTCAAAGGATTTCTTTTGCTTTCAAATGCTAAGCGGTCATCCTCATAACCGATCATGAGATGATGATGAAGGATTGCCTGTCCATGCTCCTGTATTAGTCTGTCTCGGCGGATTTCATCCCTCTGCACTCCACTCCCTCTTGATGAGGTTATGGGATCATCATACCCAAATCTTGTGCAATCGATAAATCCACCCTCCCTGAGCACCAGTTTATACCCATTCTCTTCTGGGGGGTTATGAGATGCTGAAATGACAATAACACCATCTGCATGTCTTCTTGCATACTGCAAGGTTGGTGTTGGGATAACACCTACCGGATCAAAGTCTATTCCTGCATCAGCCAATGCATGACGGGTGTGATGAAGAATCCCTGGTCCGCTCTCTCTAGAATCATGCCCTGCCAATACATACGGGCGATTTGTTTGCGTTGGACGATCCTTGATCATCTGGCAAAATTGAGAAACAATGCTCCTTATGACTGGTTCTGTAAAATATGTTGAATCCCCCCTGATCCCTGAGATACCATATTGAATTTGATGCATAGTCAATAAAGAAAAAAGAAGAAAGGCTATTTAAACCTTATCCGCCTTTCAACGCCTTGACGATCGCTTCTCCGAACTTGGTTGACGCCTCAGGTCCAGAACCGGTGATGACACCCTTATCAATAACAACATCACTGAGCTGATATATGGCCCCTCCCGCTTCAATCTCTTTTCTTCCTGTAGAGAAGACCGTTGCCTTCCTTCCCTGAAGGATGCCAGCCTTTGCCAGGATTATTGGAGCAATGCAGATTGCGGCTACCGTCTTTCCCATCTTCCTTGCGTCCTTGACAAGGCTAATGACACTAGCGTCTGCTGCGAGCGAATCAGTCCCGGGACCGCCGATGATGACCACCGCGTCATAGTCTTTGACCGATGCCTTCGAGACGGCAATATCCGGAGTGACTTTTGCCTTGACCTTGCCTGTGGCAATATCTGTTGTCTGCGATGCGACAGTCACCTGCACACCGCCTTTCTTCAACACTTCAGTTGTCTTTTCATATTCCGTATCCTGGAATCCTTTTTGTGCAATAATCACGATTGCTTTCATGGCAATTACCTCCACGTTTTTAATGATCATGGGATAGTGATCGGGACATTCTTATACCTTCTGTTTCATTAAGAAATAGAAAAGGGAAACTAATGAACGAAAAATATATAAAAAACAAAAAATTGGGCTCTACATCATGCCCATGCCGCCCATCCCTCCCATTCCAGGAGGCATCCCTGGCTCATCTTTCTTTTCTGGTTTTTCGACAACGACAGCTTCCGTTGTGAGGATAAGGCTAGCGATGCTCGCTGCATTCTGGAGAGCGGTTCTCACAACTTTTGTTGGATCAATTACTCCAGCGGCAATGAGGTCTTCGAACTTATCGGTTCTAGCGTTGTAGCCAACACTGTCTTTTTCCTTCTTTGCCCGCTCTAAAATAACACTTCCCTCTTTTCCAGCATTGCTTGCGATCTGCTTGACTGGCTCTTGGAGCGCCCGTATGACAATCTCAAGACCAATTTGCTGGTCGCCTTCAAGCTTGATTTTTTCTAGTTCCTGAGTTGCCCGCAAAAGAGCAATACCTCCTCCAACAACAACGCCTTCTTCAATAGCGGCCCTTGTTGCATGAAGAGCATCTTCAATGCGCATCTTCCTCTCCTTCATCTCAGTTTCTGTTGCGGCACCAACTTTGAGGACGGCAACACCGCCGGACAATCTCGCTCTTCTCTTTTCATAATCTTCCTTATCATATTCTTCTGCAACCTTGAGCTGGGACTCGATTAATGCAACCCTTTTCTTGATTGACTCCTTTTTTCCTGCCCCTTCAATGACAGTTGTCTTATCCTTATCAACGGTAACCCTTCTTGCTCTTCCAAGATCAGTAATTGTTGCCTGCTCTAGCTTCATTCCTTTATCTTCGCTGATAACTTTTCCACCAGTGAGGATGGCAATGTCTTCGAGCATCTGCTTTTGGTCATCACCAAAACCAGGGGCTTTGACAGCAATAACCTTTAAAGCTCCTCTCAAGACGTTGAGAATGATTGCTGCAAGAGCTTCTCCCTCAATATCTTCAGCGATGATGACCAAGGGCTTTCCTTCTCCTGCGACCCGCTCGAGGATAGGGACAATTGGCTTTAGCTGATCAATTTTTTTATCATAGATAAGAATGTAGGGCTCGTCGACTTCAGCTACCATCTTTTCAGAGTTTGTGACAAGGTATGGGCTCACATACCCGCGATCAAACTGCATGCCTTCAACAACTTCAATCGTTGTTTCAGATGTTTTGCCGTCTTCAACTGTTATGACGCCTTTGTGGCCAACTTTTTCCATGGCATCAGCGATGAGTTTGCCAATCACCTCATCATTATTGCCGGAAATGGTGGCAACCTGCATGAGTTTTTCCGGAGTTTTAACATCCTGGCTCATTGCTTTGATACTTACCACAACTTTTTCTGTTGCCTTGTCAATGCCTCGTTTGATATCCATAGCTGAAGCGCCGGCAGTGATGTTCTTCATACCCTCTTTGAGGATTGCATAAGTAAGAATACAGGCTGTAGTTGTTCCATCTCCTGCCACATCCTGAGTTTTTGTTGAAACTTCCTTGACGAGCTGGGCACCCATGTCTTCAAACTTGTCTTCTAAGTCAATCTCTTTTGCAATGGTGACACCATCATTGGTAATTGTTGGACTGCCATATCCCTTGTCTAAAACAACATTCCTTCCTTTTGGCCCAATAGTAATCTTTACGGTATTCGTGAGCTTTTCTACTCCTTTAAGCAAGGCTCTCCTTGCCTCTTCATCAAAAATGATTTGTTTTGCTGCCATTTTCTCCTCCTAATTAACCTGTGCGATGATGCGATCTTCCTTGACGAGAAGGTGCTTTTTCCCGTCGATCTTGAGTTCGGTCCCTGCGTGCTTTTCAACGAGAACCTTGTCTCCGGATTTGAGCTTAAGAATTTTTAATTCACCAACACTGATGACTTCTGCCTCTTGAATATCATCATCCCTAGCTGACGCTGGCAAATAGATGCCGCCAGAAGTTTTTTCTTCCTCTTCTTTAATCTTTAACAATACTCTATCATGCAATGGTTTTATCATTGTTTCAACCCCCTTTGAGATTTTTGTTGTGTGGGGAAGAATGTCCTGGTATAAAAATTTTTCCCTTGTTGATATAAGGTTGACCAGATGGAGCTTAAATTGACAAAGCATTTCTGGTCATTAAGAATTACTCTTGTCTTCCTACTATAGGTATCTTCCTATTTATAGGTATAGACGACGACAGGGTCATCCTTCTTCTTTTGCAGTTCATTGACCTGCTGCTCTAATGCGGCGATCCTGGCTTTCATATTCTCCTGATTGTTGTGCAGGAAGAAAAACCAGTCGTCGCAGCGCTTCTTGAACTGAAAAAGGTCTCCTTTTACAGCCCGAAATGATCTTTTTATGATGTTCATGATGGTACCCTCTTATGTTGTTATTTATTAGTAGTGTTAATTATATTTATAAACTAATATGTCTTAGAAACTATATTTTGTAAAATCCCCATATCATATGTTAGCTCTCTTTCATCTTGATTCTAGAAAATGCTGAATCTTTCCGAGAGCACCTAGAAAATCTGGGTGGGTATACTCTGTCGCTGCGCGGTGGAGCATCCTCTCCAATGCATCTTTTATCCGTTTATCCAATACCCCCTCCCTGCTCTGACCTTCCCCCACATAAATCATTGATAATAACACAATAACCTTATCAACATACATCACCAGCTGATTTGGGTACGTTGCACAATGCTCAAATACCCAGACGATCAAGCCTATCTTGCATCCCTCAACAAAAGGGCCTCCATTTGACCTTATGAAATTGAATGTCTCAATAAATACTTCATCATGATAACGGGCTTTTGATAATTTCTGATAAGCATGATCATAACCCCGATCAAAATCACTTGCGACCCTCTTCCTGAATCTTTCCCTTATCAGATATGGGATATTACCCCCGAGCCGTTCGAGCTCGCTTCTCTTCTTTTCAAGTGCATCCTCTGAGATGAGATCTTTTTCTATCAATGTCTGCAGCCTTCGGACAATTGGGTGAAAGGTTTCTAATTTCATATGCTTGAGCATTCTCCATAAAAGCTCGAATACATCATGATTTATCGAGACAGCGTGTTCTGTTGCCCTAAAATATAACCCATGCGCTGCACCAATGACCATTCCCATAACTATTGGGTCAGTCCTTACCCTGTCGCCCTCTTCTCTTATCTTCTCTTCAAGAAAGGCATTTAATTCTTGGAGACGTTCTTTTAGGGGGTGGCCGGATAATTCTCGATACTCCTTTGATGCTTGCCTGAAATGATGGTCGAATGTTGCCCTTTCCTGGTACTGGATGCTCTTCTCGATGAGGGGCTCTAATTCTCCATCAAGTTCCAGGAGTTGAGACCTGAGCTTTGCTAACTTCACGGCCATGATCTTTTGATGTTCAATCGCTGACCGAAAGAACTCCCTGATCCTCTCGTCACTCTGCATCCCTGCAAGGCCAATCAATTTCCAAATGGCATCAATCTCATGATCCATAATCTTGCCTTCACGGGATATCACATGTTCTATCATGCGCATCGCGGCGCCAACAACCCTTCCCTTCTCATAGGGGTTTGCTGCAACTTCTGCAGGGGACCACCTTTCTAATTCCTGAAGAAGACGATTAAGATCATGGGGTTCTGTATAATCAAATGCGTGCTTATATCCCCTTTCAAACTCGCGCCCTTGCTGATCTTGAATGCCCCTTAATCTTACTTCACGAATCCTGTCTGCGAGCTTGTCATGATTTATCCTACATAACTGAGTTTTTTCCTTTGCGCACCATCAACTGCTGCCTCGCTTTGCTGGATCAAACCTTTAACTTTCTCCTCAAACTGGGCAGCCATCGCGATGAGCGGTTTGATGTCTATACCTAAGTTGAATAATTTATCAAGCACCTTGATGATCTCTGCTGCGGCCTTTGAATCCGGCAAGGCAGTATGGGTCTCTGCAAACAATGCTGTTGTTGGCAATGGAGACTTGAGAAGAACTGCTGATGTGACACCCATCACGATCCCCTCATCGAGTGATTTTACCCCAGCAGTGGTGAGCATCTTTCCACGCTTCTCATCAGTTGAATAGAAATATACTTTTGGCTTTTCTGTTGCCTCCTGGCTGCCAACACCTTCAAGGGAAAAAATCTCTTTTGCCTTCAATGTCTTTGCCAGCTCATTTAGCAGTGTTGAGATCTTCCATTCCATCCCCTGGCCAGAAGCGATCGAATGGACTATTACCATATTGTATTTTTTTGCGTAGTGGATCTCGATTGGGCGAATAATCTTTCCTGCGTGGACAGCGATTGTTGCCGGCAATTCATCAAACCATAAATGGCCGATGTATTCAGCCTTTAGGTGCTCAATGAGATATTCAGAAGCAACTGTTCCCACAAGCCCAAAGCCTGGAAAGCCCTCAACGATGATAACATTCTGTGGCTTTTTCTCAAGTTCTACCTTCATGCGATCAACCTCTTTTTTATGCAGCTAATTTTTCTTCCTTTCTTTCCGCGCGAGCTCTACGGTATGCTTCATTTCCGATCTTTGTCACGTGGGCTCTGACATTATTGAGATTCACCCGGGACGTTTCCAATGTCTTCCATAATTCCTTCAACTCCTGCGGGGAATTCTGGTCGCTGAAATGCTTGATGTTCCCATCACCCATCGCACGCATCAGCATCTGAGAAACCTTGTCGAGATCCTTCTTGTCATCCTGGAACTCCCTGTCTAGATAATCAAACATGTCACCTTCCTCGTCGACTTCTTTCTGAAGAATATGGATTATCGCATTATATACGTCTAGGATGCCCTGGATGTCATGCTTCTGGATATCCATCTCAAGGATAGTTTCTTCTTTGCCATATTCCACATCGAGATTTTCAAGGATGCGGCCTTCCTTCCTGACAATCCTTGCAGTCCTTCCATCACTAACAAAAGAGAACATGATAAATCCTTTGCCCCTTGCAGCCTTTCGTGCGTGTTTTCTTTGGCCACTTTCCATCCCTTTTAGATCTTCATAGACCCCCCTGAGCGCCTCTTTTACCTGCTGAGCGAGGTGAGGGGGAATCTCGTGCTGTGCGATCAACTCATCTAATCTTCTGTTCTTTGTGACAATCTCGACGTTTTCCCGATAGATGATCGCTGCCAGACCCTTTTCTGCCTGGTTGATCAAGAGGGCAATCTCATCTACCTCCTTGCCAAACGCTGCAAAATCATTCTCATCATCCTTTGCCTTCCTCTTCAATCTCTCCAAGGCTTCCTGCTTCTTCTTTGCATCCTTATTTGTGTAAAGGACGGCCGCTTGCTCCTTCATATCCCCCAGCTCGGTGATAACCCTGTGCTCGTCCCCTTTTTCATTCTTGAAATCAGCACTGAGCCGAAAACAGATATGGCGCAGCTGCCGAATTAAGTGATGTGAACTAAATGCGTTTCTCCGATAGCCTGTGATCATTGTCTCACCTTCTCCTTTCTTTTCCTCTCACTTTGAACATATTTAAGCATTATGGTTCTCTATCTTGCATTTGCAATGTCGCGACACGCACTTTCTACCTTACCCCAATTACTGACGAGCCAGGAATTCTGGAGCTGCCGGGTTAATGATTGGCACCTATTGTATTCTCTTTTCGAGAGGGCTGTGTGGGCATCACGAATGATTTTTTGAGCATCAGTGATCTTTCTTCTTCCTTCTGTGATGAACGCCAGCTGCCTGCTATACCTACTTCTCAACTGAGGATTCCTTGTCAGCACATTGTTTGCCTCGTGATACATCCTATCAAACAAAGCAGCCATCTGGTTGAATTGAGTGATCTGGGCCTGCAATGTTGTTGCAAGGGAAGAAGCCTGCCTCGGGTCAACGGCAGCGGTCTGTGCTGCCTTTGCAGCAGCATGAGACAAGTGCCTCGACCTTCTCCCATGGTCATCCATGCGGGAAGTGTCAGCAGAAAGCTTTCTTGATTTCGTGCTCCTTCTTGCAATGAGGTAGGCAATGCCCACCAATACGCCAATGCCTCCAGCACCAGCACCGGCAATCGCCAGGGGAGTGAAGGCAAAGACGGAAGGGATTGCTGTTATGCCCATGTAGAGGATAATTCTTCCTTTCATTCTACTCACCTACTTTTTCACCTTTTTAATACTTTTTATGGTCTTGCCATCCAGTTCTTGGGAGGTGAAAACCATACCCTAATTAATGGATATCTTTCATGATTAATACCCTCAAAGATATCCTCATTTTCTTCGATATTATAATGTTTACCATCATTTTTTCTGTAGTTCCCTTCATACTTTTTCTCTCTCCCCGGCGAAGTGAACTCATATCTGTGATAGAGCCTTCCAGTCAGATCGCCTGGGACAGGAGCGTCTCCTTTTACCTCATGTTTTGGCTTGCCGACACCGCTTTCTTGAATCTTTTTGATTATCTTCTCCCTCATCGAGTGAGCAATGGTTTTCACCTCTGCAATATCTGCAGGGTTAGGGGCATCGATATAGACAACAAACCCTTTGCCGAACTGCTTGTTTGCCTCATCACCAAAAAATTCATTGAATTTATCTATTGACACGGCTGTTTTGAAGTTCCATCCCTCAGAACAAAAGAAAGGTATGAGAACACGGCCAAGTGCTAGGAGTTCATCGCTAGATTCAGTGAGGATGTGAAACTTCCAACCTGTGTCAAGGCCAGGCTGCTCTCCCGGGAAGTTCATCCATGCTCCCTGAGGAAAATAGAATTTTCTATCTGATTTGCTGCCATGTAACCCATCCCTTATTGGTATCCTCCCACCGCTCTTTAGTATAGTTGTCCATTCATCATCACCTGAATCTACGGGGGAAAGAGGAATTGTTGGGATTGAGGGTGATAGCTCCACGGTGCTGGGTTGAAGAATTTTGGGGGGAGGCGCTCCACCATGGACGAGTTCTTCACAGAATACCTCCCTAATCTTATTTATACGCCATATCCCAAATGCAAATAATGTCCATAATTGATGCCAGATTGAAGCAGCATATATAAAATCAGTATTCTCGCTTCCAGTACTAGTTCCCCGTATCTTTGCTAGAATCTGGATCAACTTTTGCCCATGATTCTTAGAAATAAAAGCAAGATTTCTCATTCTTCCATATCCTGATGGCCAATCCTTGTCTGTCCTTACAAACCCAATTGCCCGTTTAGTTTCTTTGGTCATGGGTTCCCATGCTGCTTGGATCTCTCTAGATACCTGGTCTAAATAATCCAATAATTGACCAATATTCATTTTCCATAATTCTTCAAGATAAGATCCCGGAGGGGCCCTTGTGTTAACTGCGCTTACTGCTTGCTCCCAGGGCCAACGACCACTTGGTATTGCTGGTGGTAAGATGGTATTGTTGATTTGCAAATATTGACTAATGATCTGCCGAAGAGCCTCGAGTTCCCGATTCCGCTCAATAATCGTATCTAATTTTATCGATCCTCGTTTAATTCTACTTACTGCACGGCCAATAAACTCTCCAGAATCATATACGAATTCTAAATCTTTAATTTTTGGGATCGGACATTCATGGATCATGGTGTTTTTTTTTTAATGGTGAAATGATATGGTGCTCCTGCTATCGTCAGATTACTACCCTCCCCGATATGATTCCTTAAAATGAGCCAATACTCACCCTCAGTAGCAGTCGAGTCAATAGTTAATGTTCCATTAGTGTCAGAATCATTGGTATAGGGGAACCATCTTGAATCCACTTTGATTCCACTCACTACCTGAAAACCAGTATGATTTTTGAAGGAGTGGCCTTTCACTTGAATCGTTACAACTGTTCCCAGGGCAGAGTCGACTTCAACCACAAGTGAACCATTGTTCACATCGCCTGATCCTGCATTGAGGTGGGTGATGACCGGCACACTTGCAGGGAAGAGATAAATATTAAAGGTTTCTTCGTTACCTGATTTGATTGACCAACCACTCCCTGCTGTTCTTGGACCTCGATTAAGAATCGCTTGCTGATTGTCCTCAACGTGGCTTTCTGATGAGAACGATGCATTATGATCAATCATACCTCCTGACGACAATGGATGAAGATCTCCTGGGTGTGTCGTCCTATCAATCAAAACATCGTAACTTTTCCATGGATCAACATAAAGCTCATATTCACCCTTAGCATTAGTGATGACCTCATCAAATACCACTGCCCCCCTCCTTCCTCCTTGGCGTTCGGTGGTTCTGAGTTTAACGTTTCCCAAAGGAACTGGTGTTTTTCTGTTTGATGCGTTAAAGACCACCCCCTTTATTTTTCCGCATGGAATAAGATTCAAAAAAAGATCTGTCCCTGGAACAATTTGGAATGTCGCCTGATGGGCGAATGCACCAGATGTACCGAGACGGGACAATGCATAAGGACCTATTTCAGAATGGAAAACAAACCCTCTCACCCTGACGTCTATCATTGTTGATGTATCGATTGTCACCGGTAGAGTAACCCCTCCACCAGGGAGACTGGCTCCTAATTCACTAAATCCGTTGACACCAGTCCTTGTTTGCGTCAGTTCTATCCTGTTCGTACCAATCAAGAGAAAGGGGGGTTCTCTTCCCGATGGCTGCCACTCAGTCAAGCTGCCCTCCGATGCTCTTCGACCATTTGTTCACCATGTTGTGCTGCCCTCGCATCAACTGCTGCATGGTCAATGAGGAAATACTGTTTCATCCATCTCATGATGCGCTCTTTTTCAATTGTGAATGTGATCCCTGATCCCGACCACATTCTTAAATTATTGATAGCTACTTCAAATGCTGGCTTTGTATGCTTATCGAGGAGAAGCACTTCGTGCAGACGCTTGCCCTGGATTCCTACCATTGTGTCATTGCTGAGTTCTTCGAAAATCCTTTGTTCATGCTGGATAAGGGCAATCGCATAGTTCAGGATCCTTGCATCGCTAGGAATCCAGATTGGTAGCTGGCCTTTCATATCTCTTACCGCGCTGAAATGGAATGCTACCCTGCCTTGCATCTCTTGTATCCCATCAATCATCGGCAGATTGAGGTTTGCTGGCATCCTCATCTGCTCTTGAGGTGTCATAAAATGATCCTTTCTTATAATATATTTTCCGATGAGTGCTTTTTCCATACGATGATCATGCCTATGGTGATGGATGAAATCCAGGAGCATGTGAATGGTGATTATCCTGTTTGCTAATACCACATGATCCTGGAAAGAGGCAAATTTTTCAGCTAAGCGGCTTATTTCTCTTATATCAATCCATCCTCTATCCACAGGATACCCCCTTAGATGAAGCAATGGGCGATTGTCATGAATGGTAAATGCATCCATCATATAGCTATGCTCCTTTGAAAAGACAAGTGTTTTTGGGTGATTATCAGCATGGAGGTAATGGTCCCATAAATGAGGGTGGTCAGGACCAAGATTATCAATTAAGTAGTTGATGTCTTCTGTCGTTAAATCTTGTTTTTTCTTTATCTTTTCTAATACTCTCATATGCTTTTCGATTGTTGCGTACGCCATATTTATTACCGGGCCGGCGTGCTTTGCCTTATTGATAACCTCTCGTAAATCATACTCATAGAGCCTTACGCATGTTTCAAATTCTCCTTTTTCAGCAGCTGTAATCATTCGTTGCAGTATCTCTGGAGCCTCTTTTTCATACGTTTCTTCGAGTTTTTTCAGGCCTTCTTCTAATTCTTGAAATTGTTTGTGATCTGCTCGTCGTGGAGCATCTTGCATTTTTCTGCGAACATTCGTCACCTGCATTCTTGTTCCTGCGATACGTCTCATCAATAAATCCCTTAGATTGATTATTGCTGCTTTTGCCTCAGTTGGGTTTTGCCCTTCGGACAGGATAAATATCTCTGGGCCGGCTATCTGGGTTCTCGATCCGTTTTTCTCTTGCGTACTCATGGTATGTTATTTTGGGGCTGGTAGGGGGCGACCCGTATCGTTGTTGTTGGCGGCTGTTGGCTGCCAGTACCCTTGTTTGTGAACCTGAGATGTGCATGAGTCTCTGAGATATTACCTGAATAAGCGATGAGGGTGACGTGATATGGGTTCTTGTCTTTATCCCAGAACTCATCATAATCAATTGATAAATTCACCATAATATTGTTTTTGTTGAGGTATGATAGCAGGTCTCTTCTTTGTGCAGAGCTTAGTGAACTGTAGGTCCCCATATCCTTTCGTTTTTCTTCTTCGATGGCCGCGAAAGCAGCATTCCATGCGTCTTTATCAGCTGGGAATACCAATCCCCTCGGGATCCTTACGTTTGACAGCCTGTTGCTATCCGGTGAAAGAAGATATACACCTTCTGTTTGCCCAACTTTACCCCCTCCAACTGCTGTTGTGGCGGTATCGTGCTCAAACCATCCGGGGTTGAACATGTAAGGCCGCCCATCGGTTGTCGTTCCAGATTCAACCTTGAAGTAAACGAGCGCTTGCACCGATTTTTCTGTCTTATTGTTTGTCACTTCCACATGGACATGGACACGCTCAGAGCCGCTTGGTCTAATCTCAAAGATCGGTTCAGCAGGATTTGCTACCAGTAAAGCAGTAGATCCGACAGACAAACTATTGATTTTGATGGTGTCATGCTGCCTGATGAATAAGTTTGCTGTGCCGGTATATTTTGCATATCTTGCTGAGAGTGTGATCTCCTTGTCTTCCATTCCAAAGTTGGGGACAAAGACTGCCCTGGCAGTTGATTCTTCGCTTAGAGGGACTGCCTCTGGATAAACAAGATGCCTTGTATTCTCAATGACATTCCTCAATCTTGTTCCTGACAGTCTTTGCTGTGAGCCTGGTGTCGCTTCGTTTGATCCGTCAGGGTTGAGGAATTCCCAATGGACGTCTGAACGATAATAGATACCTGCACCTTCTTCACCCTGAATTCCAAAATGGATATCCGTATCTGGCATGATAACCCGTCTCCTTGGAACATGCCCCTCTCTGGCAAAATTCTGTGCTTCGGCTTCGACTGCGGCCTGCAAGGCAGCAGGTGTAATCTGAGAGCTAGGATTTCCAGGCAGATCCAACAAATCAACGGCGTGGTTGACCACTCTGGATATCTCTCTTGGCGATATATGAGGGTTGGCATCAGTTGCCGGTCCCAGGCCAAGTTCAACTGCTGCCTCAAGTGCATTCACATCGGTTGATAAAGTCGGTGATGCGCCTGATGCGGCTCTGAGAATCCTGTTATTATGGTCAATTACACGCCGAAGGCTTGTTCCTCCATTCCCACCTATTGTTCTTCTTCCCCTAATTGCTCTCCGGACCCTTTCTTCATCTGCGCGCAGAAACCTATGGAGCGGTTCGTATTGACCATGAAGTGGAACCTTAACTTCAGCAGAACATGTAACAGAGCTGATTCTTGGTTCATTATGAGGTTTCATACTTTGTTGGGGGGTCTGAGCGTGGAACTTTAAACGCCTTCCTGAAATCTCTCCTGCGCGTGATTCCATACCGGGAATACTTACAGGTTTAATAGTTAAAAACACCTTAGCCTCTCCAACTGTCTGGCAATTAAAGGCTCTTCTCACTGATGCATTAAATCTTCCAGGAATGTCCAGAAGCCAGTTTCCATAAACGCCAAGATTCATTCTCCCCCTCTGGAACATCCCCACTATAATGAATAATATGATTAACATCAATCCCAACGGATGCCGTCTTGTCTGATTCCCTGCACCTGCTCCCTGATTTCTCACCCATGAACCCACAGTACAAGTGTAAGGGTCAGTGTAGAAATGGTCTTTTACCTCTGCGCTGTCGATTTGCAACCATATTGGCGTATTTTTCCCTTCTGGAATGATGCACTTCCACTTATGTTTGCCCCTAAGCCTGATCTGACAATGATACTCGCATTCTGATGCCTCCGGCGCCACATCACCCATCGTATCATAATATTTCTGCTGAGCCATGGGAGAATTGGGATCTACCTCCGTTACCTTCTTATACATATCATTCGCCAACCCTGCCTGTCCAGCTGCTACAAACTCATCTCCTGCCTTCATGTATAAAGCACTGAGCCGCTGATCAATCTGATTCTTGTCACCCTGCTCGAGAGTGATTGCTGAGGGTGATACATATCCTGCTCCACCAGGTGCATCAACTGGTGGGGGGGTGCGTAATGTAGGATTAGTATAGACATCACCCTGAGCACGATCAGTTAATGCCTGGCCAAATACTGGGGATGAAAGCAGTACCACTATCATCAACAGACACAGTCCGGATAATGTTTTGTTTCTCATCCTATTTTGATCGGTATTCTGCAGGGCCTGAAGGCAGATTTGCAGATCCACCGGTTCCCTTAGTCCCTAAAGTAGCTGAATTTGTATGGGGAGAACTTTGCGAATAGAATGCTCCGCTATACGGCTGCAGCAACGCAATTGCCTGCTGGGTCTGCCCCTGCTTTTCCAAAATATATGAATATGCGATCAATTCTCTTGTCAAGCGATTGCTTATCTTGTTCCAGTCCTGCGCACTCAGCTCCAGGCCGACTTGTGTGTTGCATTTCGATGCAAGGACACCGTTCAATGAGGTGTCAGCACACATCGACTGGATGTTCTTCCCGATATTATTATACTCTGAAACAGCGTTGTCATGCTGCTCATTGACTGCATATGCTTCTGCCTGGGCAAAGACACGTTCAACACATACCTGCTGCTTTTGTACTGTCAGTCTTTTGAGTTCACCACACTTCCCTGTACTGCCGCCACTGACTGCAGCTGCAAGCTCTTGCGCCTGCTTTGCAAGCTTGTCTTCTCTTGCTTTGTACTCCACAAATGCTGCCTGCGCATTTGCGGGCGACTGTGAGAGCTGGGGAGCTGGCCCGGCTCCCGGCCTAAAAATGCTGAAAGGGTTGCTCAATGCTGATCCAATATCCCCTCCACCCCTCACAAGACTTCCACCGAGCACGAACATCAGCCAGGTGATGATGATAGCCAGGAGCAATCTCCAGAACCATGACTTGCCGCCAAGCAGTTTCTCATTGGACAAAAGCTGGAAGATGATAACCACCAATATAACATACACAAAATTCTTGATCCAGGGGAAAATCATCTCGATGCCAATACCTTTCATGACCATGACCATTGAACCCATCAATGCCAGGCCAACAGCCACTCCAATAATGGCATTCTTGTTTGGGTAGTCAGCAAAGAACTTGCCAAATGCCAAAATGAACGCTGAGAGGAAGAGGATGAAAAAGAGAGTGAAGTCTATCAATTTCTTAAATTTCACATAGCCGCCGGCAAAGAACTGGGACATCTTGGTAAAGACATTCCCAAAAGCGCCGCCAACACTTCCAATGGTGATCTTTGCTGCAATAACTGGAGCTGCTATGCTGCAGATGAACAAGATTGCCACGATGATGATGAGCGTCTTCTTCTTCATCCGATCACCACCTGCTCTATTATTGCCAGCAACAAGGTAATTACCAATGCGACGATTCCTTTCTTTATCACCGGCGCATCATTGCCCATGATCGTTGATGTGAAGACAAAGATGACTATGAAGAGCAATACATAGACAAAGTTCCTGATCCAGGGGAAGAGGATGTCTATTGCTATCCCCATCTTGACTAGCCCTAATGCGCCAATTGCTGCCAGCGTGAATGCTATCCCAATGACAGCGTTCTTGTTCTGGAAGTGAGCGAATGCTTTTCCTCCCGCTAAGATGAACGCGGAAAAGAGCAGGAAGAAAAATCCGATGAACGACCAGATATCAGGATTCCTTGCAAAGCCGCCAATGATGAGGTCTTGCAAGCTTTCCATAACAGTGTTTGGATTAAATCCTAGTGCTGGATTGATAATCAGGAACAAGATACTTGTCCAGAGGATTGGCTTATTGAACACCGGCCATCACCTCCACTACGATGTTTTCACCCTCAAGGACAATGCCTGATTCGAGCAGCTGGACAATAGTCTTTTCTTTTGAGCGCAACTTTTCTTTCGCATCATCCAGGGTGAGGATGATTGGATCAACATTTGCCGGAAGTTTTGCTTTGATCTTCTCATGCAGAATCTTTTCTGCGATGATTAAGGCGAGCGTTGATTTCTGGAGCTTGTCAAAGACAACGATGCAATCAGCATCAATCTTTTCCAGGTCCCTGAATGCGCCCTTCTCCCTTTGCTCTTTGTCAATGATGAGGACCAATTCGACAAGCTTCCTTGCTTTCTTGTCTTCGAGATTGAGCTGGTAGAATAATTGGTTGCCCCATTTCTCATAGCGAACGATCGTGTTTTCTTCGAGCTCCTTGAGAATTGTGTGGGAAGAACCAGGAGATATCTTTAGCGTCCTTGCGAGCTGGTTGATGTTAAACTTCTCAGTACGGTGACGAGCGAAAAATTCTATAACCTTTAGTGTGTTTTTACTGAACATGTATTCAGTATATTAAATCCTCTTTTAGTATTTTAGTATCTTTATATGTTTTATTTGAATACTACTATATAAATTTGCCGGTTAGTGTAGGTTTTTGTAGTATATCTATTTTTATAAAATGAATGATAACTTTTTTAATTTATATAATCTATGATTTTTTGTTTTTTTCTTCTTGTTTATTATATAAATAATATGAATAAATGATAATTTAGATGATTTAATATTAAGAAATAATAAATAACTATATAAAAAAATAATATAATAAACCAAATCTTTTTCAGTTTATTATTCAATTATAATGAATAAAATTATATTTAGTATAGATAAGTCTTTACTATATTCAAATGATGCATTGTTGATAAGTCTATACTGTTATATTCAAAAATAATGAATAAAACCTACCTTGCACCGATATCTTTATATATTATGAACACTACTAGACAGTAATAAAAAGGTGTAGATATGAAAATCGGTGTCATCTCAGATATACACAAAAGACCATATTTGGTGCCTTATCTTCTTGAAGAGATGAAAAAAAGCGGGGTAGATACGCTGGTCCTTAATGGAGATCTGATGGACATGGGAATGTCCGAGGCAGAAGCACGGGATAGCATTACCTATGTCATGGAAGCTGTTCTCCTGAGCGGCCTTGAAACATATGTCATGCCCGGAAACCATGATTCCTTTGAAGCGCTCTATCCAATAATCGATTTTTGTGATGAACGTTATGACCGTGTCCATGGCATCTTCTCACCGACAGTTCTTCATGGAGACGAACAAGACATTCTTTTGCTGCCTGGATCACATATGGATGGAGACTTTCGATTTGGAACAGACGCGCCAAGCGGCTGGTATGCCAAGACACAGGGGGGAGCGACACGAGTTGAAACTGTTCAGGATTATCAGAGATTAGTGAGAAACAACCAGGCACAGGGGCTCATCACGTACCATAACATCGAAGACATTGTTGATACTCTCAGTGATACAAAGCCTACTATCGCAATATGCCATGAACCCATGATGTTTGAGACGAGCGATGCCATTGATGCATCAGCGCTTGCCGGCTATCGAAACTCTGGGAGCCTTGACCTGTATACCCTTTTTGCTCTAAAAAACATTTCTGTTGCCGTCTGCGGCCATATCCATGAATGGGCTGGCTATGCACATGATGCAAATGAGAATCATGTTCCTCCCGGAACATTTTCACGATCCCTCCATTATGATGCCTCATATGCAGAGGAAGGACGCGCTGGTATCGTTGAATTAAGAAGGGGAGAAGCCCGATATACCAATATTGACCTTTTTGAACGGCCTGATTTTGCATCCCTTCGAGACATCCCAAGAAAACATGCTCTGAATGTCAGACGACCAAAAAGGGCGTCTTCAATACGACAATTACGATTACAAAAACTTCAGCAGCACGCGACGTCAAGGGATACGCCCTTCTATGAGCAGGCGCTCCACTCTTTAGCGCCTCAACGTGGACCTTCCCCTCTTAGGGATGCATCACACCCCGACCCTCGCGAGATTCAAGTTCCTGTCGGCATAGTTGATCAAGCATATTCATCCCATGTCGAGCCGTTTATGGATCGAAGAGATTTTGATGCACTCCTCCAACAACCACTCTACCAACAACTAGGCGTTGTCGTCTCAGGCATTGAACATGAAATTGACAGGAATGATCAGTACCAATCATTATTGAGCTCCAATCCTCTCCAGGCACAGGTATATAGGGATCAGCTCTTTGATGAAAGATTCAGAGAATTGCAGGAAGAACTTTCTGGTCAGCTCCAACAAGCAGGAGTCCCACAAGACCAGATCCCTGGGCTTACAAATACCATGAGAAGCGATGATTTTCGTGCATTTTCAAAGGGGCTAGAATCAATCATGGAACAATTCGGCCAGCAACGCCTTACGTGATCAGGCTGCTTTTCTCTCCAAGTCTTCGATAGCATCCATTGCTGGTTCAGCTGCATTTGCAGTTTGTTCAACTTTTATCCCCCTCTCTTTTACTACCTGAGCTAGCTCTAAGCCTCGCTCATCAATCTCTATGACCTTTGTACGAATCTCAGATACCTGACCCATTAATTGATCAATCCTCTCTATCATTTTCTCTTGTTCTTCTGGCGTCACTTCCAAAAATTTCTCAAATAGATGATATATTTCACCAGCGATGGCCTTTTCACTCTCTAACATCTGCTGACGGGCTGCCTGCGCTTGCTCGACAGTATTTAGTGATGTTATTAGATCAAAGAAACCATGGGACGCTGCCTCTCCCTTTTCCACTGCTTTTCCTGCTACCTGATTGAGATCTCTCAAACGCTTCTCATTCCCTTCAAGTGTTTTCTTTCGCTGTTTTTCAATCTCTTCTAGCCTTCCCGTCGATAAGTGAGTAATCTCATCCCTTAAGCGCACGGTGTTCTTTGTCTCGATCTCTATAGCATGGGCGATAGTCTCCATCATCTCCTTCTGAAGATATTCTTGCATCCGAGGATAACTCAGTTCTTGTTCGATGATTCCCATGATCAGCTTATACCATCCATGGATATCATTATGCATCACTTCCGCCTGCTCAATGTGCCCCGCAACCCTTTTTTTGATCTCATCAACATACGTGCCATTGACTTTTCTTACTGACTCAGCAAGCCTTTTTGGATTACTCGTGACATTCAACACGTAATTCCACATGAGCGTGAGCTGTTGGTTACCTGCATCTGGAGGAACTTTCAGGATATATTCACAAGCTTGGCGAAGGCCATGGAGCTGGTTCTTCAACGTTTCATACTCTTTTGGCATCCCGACAAGATGCCTGAGCCTTTCCCTGATCTTTGTTCCTTCTCTCTGGAGCCGCTGCAATTCCTGGTGCGCAAAGACGCCCTCAACGAGATTATCTACTGCCTGTACCCACTCGATCAACTGAGCCATCTCTTGCTCATTCGTGATATGCGCAGGACAGGAGAATGTCCTTCCCTGGACATCCTGAACAGGCCTGAACTCTCTAATAACCGCTGTTAGTTCCAGCAGCCGCTTCATCCCCTCATGACTATGCTCCCCGCCATGATGCTGCAGTTCCTGTCCGATTCTTGTTAACTCATCAGCCAGCTTTCTTTCTTTGAGTTCAGCGAATTTTGCGGCTGCAGTCTTTAGGTTCCACTCATGCGTACTGTCTGTGATGAACTGCTCAATGAATGCGTGGAGCTGGGATTTTTGAAGGAATTTATGGCCGACTTCTCTGATGAGCTGTGCACTTTTTCCTTCGTTAGTCCGCTCAACAAACAGCTTGTCATCCTTCGTTGTCTCCAATGCGTATTCTATCCTTCGTTTCCTTTCACTCATCCGGTCGATTATTCGTTCATCCATCATGGCACACCTCCTGGCTCCATTGGGGGTTCTTCTGGAGGCTCAGTACTTGCCGGTTCATGATGACCTGGGAGTCCCCGAAGCGTATCTCTCCAAGGATCATAACTGTCTCTATAATATCTTCTTTGCCTATCCTCCTCGAGCACCCTACTGGCTCCACTAAATTCATTCACTAATCTCATCCATTCTTCATGATCCATATTGGTGTGGAGCTTCTTTAATTCTTCCAGTATCCTTGTATGTTCTTCCTCTGCAATCTCTGGCCTTGCCCTTGCTGTTTCTATTAATGCTCTTATCCTTCCTCTAAGGTTCTCAATATTCTTTTTTTGCGCTTCATCTGTCTTGAGCGCCTTCTTCCACCACCCCAATATGTTATCAACAATCTTCTGGACTCCTGGTATGGCCCCGATGATCTTGCCCACGTTTCCAAAGAATTTCTTTGCTGCCTCTGGATCTTTCATCTTCTCAGCAAAACGCTCGCTTGCAGCAGCAGAATATTTCTGCCAGCTATCAAACAAGAATCCTAAGATCATACCAACAGCCAAGTGCCAAATAATTGTTCCAGAGCCAAGAGAGTTCTGGCCTTCCAGGAGGACAGACTTTATGACCATCGTCAAAGCGTAGGCAAACCCAAATGCCTGCCCTGGCTTTTCCGGATTCTTCTCCTTGAGCTTCATGTAAAAGATGATGAAAAATGCCCACACGCCTATCTTTACGATCTCATCTTTTGTCGAGCCGGTGTTTGCGATGAATGCGCCGAAGAAGACAGCCATGCCAGCTTTCCATTTCTTGTCCAGCTCCCATCCTTTTGTTCCAACAAAGAAAATGAAGATGAGGACAAGTGTTGCGGCAATAAAGACAGGAAGGCCTTTTACTGTTACGAGCTTTCCCCATCTGTTGAAATATTTTTTTGACTCGGTCGTGTTTGTCTTTAATATTCCCTGCTTTTGAATTCCGGCAGCATCAGTATATGTTCCTGTCCCCGTAGTGTCAGGAGTATACCTTCCCGTCGAAGGATCGAGATTGCCGCCAACAAAGAACTGTTTTGCCTGTGAGATGAGAGGCTTTTGCCAGAGAGGCACGAACTGCTTTGACACCGGATCCCTTGTTCCCATGAAGGAAGCGGTGATGGCCAGGACAATCATCGTGATGACGATGATCTTCTTTTGCTTGTCATCACCATCCTTGAGGATGGTATATTTTCCAATGATGAAGACGATGATGAAGATGATTACTGCATTGAGGAGCCCGATGCCCCCCTTGAAGAATGCACCGATCCCTGCACCGAAGTTGCCCAGGCTCTGCCTGAAGCCTGCTTCTGCTAAGGAGGGAGATATCAGCAAGAAGGCGAAGAGGACAAGCATCCACATCACTCTTTTCTCCTTCACGATAGTTCCTCCATGGCGAAATATACTTTGAGCACTTCATGCATGATCGGATCGGCAAAATGGAACTTCTTTCCTTCCTTGATGATGATATCAACAGAAATGAGCCGTTCGAGCAGGGCTTTTGCAACCGGCGCTGGACGGTAAATCTTCCGAGCAATCTCGGACAAGCTCAGGGGGGGACTTTGAGCTATCGTCTTTAGAATTGCCTGCAACAGCGTCTGGCCTCTTGCCCTGCTCAGGGCGCGCTCAAAAACTAAGGAACAGAAGAGATGAATGCTGCCATTTCTTTGCACAGCTTTTGTGAATAACCCTTGTATATCATCACCCTTCTTGTAATCATGAAGAAGCAATGAGATATACTGTGGAACACCGTTTGTCCTTTCATACAGGATCTCTTTTTCTTTGGCAGCGAGCTTTGCGAGACTATCCATCAATAAGAACGCATCATCCCTTGATAAGGGATCAAACCTGATGATGCGGAATTGTGCCCTTGCGAACAAAGCGGACATTTCCACCATTGCAGAACTGGTGAGGATATACCTGCACGGTTCCTTCATCAGGTCTAGTGCATCCGTGAAAAATTGCTTTAAGGCAGCATAGTTTTGGAGCTGGAGCAGTTCTTCAGCATCTTCGAGCCAGACAAAGATAGTCTTATTGTAGCCTCTTGCCAGTGCCCCTGGAAAGGATAATGCCTTCATCACCAACGTTTTCTGGTCAGGCTTGATCTTGAGCAGTTCATCACCAATTGCTTTGACAATGCCTGCTGCCTCATCTGGAAGCCCGAGCGATGCTGCGTTTTCAAAGACTATTTTTCGCTTCAAGAATTGAGAAAGAGATGCTTCAACATATTCTACCGCAAAGTTTTCCGGATTTAGGCTGACTTTTCGAAGCGGGATATGGATGCTTGGTTTACCATCGAGAAACTGAGAGACGAACACTGCCTTGCCAATGCCTTCCTGACCGAGGATAAGAACTCTGCTATTGCCTTCTACAAGAGGGAGAACTTCCTTTCTCAATTGAACCATACTTGTTGCAGGCATTGGTGATTATATACCGATTGGTATAAAAGATATATAAATCTTACTATTCTGAAGGCTATAATAATATACCAAATGGTATATTAAGATAATAGTATAATAGAAATTTGATAATTTATGATTATATGATAAAATTTATAAAGAATATACCATATGGTATATATAATTATTTATATGGATGAAAATAAAAAGGACTATATACCAAATGGTATAGATTCTATATGGTACTCATCCTGCTGATGCATCACGACAAATGGCTCCCCATGACGGATAAATACAGTTGGGAGAGATGCCCCCGGAGGCGCGATCAATGGCACTTCTCCCATGATTCCTGCAGCTCTCCTGCCATAGAGGACAACAACATCCCCCCCGGATAGAAGGCGTTCATACCCAAGCCTATTTTGTTCAAGGGCGCCATTCTCGATAAAACGCCTTCCAAGGAATACCCCCCTGCCAAGATCATAGTCTAACAGCTCTTCCTTTCCGGTCGCAATGATCTCTTGTGATACCACATCAATTATCTCTCTTTCTCTTGTGCACGTGACTTTGCTTCCTCCTTTTAACCCTCGCAGTGATTTTTCTGCCCGCAGCACTACCTCACTTCTCTTGCCATCCCACCGCGCAATACCTGCACCAGAACACGAAGCATACACCATCCCTTCATGCCAGAGCAGACTATTGATCGGATAGGGTCCCTCAAAGGAGAACAATGACACTGCCTTCTTTTCGTGCAATGAACAGACCTGGTTATCTATGCTCACATACAGCAATCCATCTCCTTCCACAAGAGCGTGCGGAGCCTTTTTCCAGCGAAAAACCTCCTCAATCGCAAATGAATCAGAGACCACAAACAATGCATTCTCATCCAGAAAATAATGAATGATGCTCCTTTTCTGCCTTCGCCTGGGTGATACCCCATTGAGCATCCCCTCCACCAACAATCGCTCTATCCCTCTTCCTTTTTCTATCTGCTCTCTTTCTTCATCCCGCAATGCATATTCTGTCAGGTGTTTTTCATGGAGCGCATCGCCAGATGAAAACATCACCGGCCTGCCATACCATCCCTCATCATCGACCGAGGCCCTCACCATCCGATCCTCCAGGATTATTGCCCGGACAGTCTCCACAATTGCCGGGGCAGTATCCCCTGCAGTTGATCCCACATGATCATATTCCTCATGCGGATGCTCATACATTCTTTGATGAGCATACATCCATAACTCCCTGGCGTTGCAACACTCTTCAAAGGAAACATTCTCTACTTCCTTTCCAGACGAGAGCATTCCAGAACACCTTGCCTCTTCCATGATGCCAACAGCATATTCATCATGCGTCCCAATGACTGGAAGAGAAACATGTACCTGATGGCCATATTCCTGCCCGAGCACTTCTGAGAGAAAGTATTCCAGCCTGAGCTCGTCATTATGTGAACAGCCAATGGACATTGGATTTTTTGCTATCACTGACAACACTTCTGCCATCACATCAACAGGATTGGACACGACAAGAAACGGGCCTTTGTCGGCATGGGAAGCGAATGTTTTTCCCAGCCGGAGCACTCCTTCATAATTTGCCTGCA